>Ga0265292_1000092_pt1 | contig 189261 bp, 168 predicted proteins | sample Munlanlewell296A_FD_189080 | JGI IMG/M metagenome (GOLD analysis project Ga0265292, IMG submission 189080) | Leachate microbial communities from a municipal landfill in Southern Ontario, Canada - Leachate well 296A | ecosystem: Engineered > Solid waste > Landfill > Unclassified | place... | reverse complement strand
CGTGGTACAATCATTTCGGACTCCTTTCCTTTGGGCCTGTAACCTCCATTGTTTCAGAAAGTTACATCCTAAAGAGAAGGGGTCTGTTTTTCAAATTTTCAACGTAAAATGGAAACTACACCCCTTTCAATCGGTTCAGCCTGTTTTGCTTGATGGCTTGTTTTTCCTGGCCGAGCCTATAGTTTGGAATAAAACCCAGACGGTTATCACTTATGGTTCCCAACCCCTGGTGGATGCTTTTTTGGAAGAGCACTTTTGCAGCCAGGTAGACAACTGCCAAAAGTTCGGTAAATACCGAATGTATGAATTGGGGCCAATCCATACCGGGGAGGAGATAACCCTCACCACTTTGGGGGATGAGTTGGTCGACACGCTGCTTTACGACGAGAACTACACGTTCATGCCTTCCGATTATCGCGGCATCATTCCTGTTCGGTACGAGAGCGGTGACGCATTTCTTTTGCTTTACCTGAAACCCGAACCCGAAAATGGTGAGCCGATTATCCGAATCGCTCGAAATCCTTCTTCCGGCTTTATCGCCTACCGGCAGGCGGTATTGATTAACTTTTCCGGCCTGAATACCACTTCAACCCCTCAATCTTTTCCGGATTATCAGATTCAACCCTTTTACAACTCAGCCGGGCAAAAGTCGATCATCCAATCCTTCCAAAAACGATTTTATGCCTACGATTTAATCCTGGGGAGGGATAAAGACTATATGTTTTCCGAACCTTATAGCACCGTCTATATCGGCACGGCCGATCCACCCATTCCGGGTCCGTACGTGGGGGAGGGGGAGCTTACTCATCCTCAGGATCGTAACAGAGACATGAAAGAGGTTGCGCGGGTAATCCGCGGCAAGACCGACTCGTTTTCGATTGAAAAACGCTGCGTTCGCAAAGACGGACATGTAATCTGGGTGGGTGTTCATGGGTTCGCCCTGCGCGATTATGCCGGGCGAACCATAAGGATCATGGCTATGATCGAAGACGTCACGGCACGCAAACGAGCAGAGTCGCGGCACCGCGATGTCCAGACGCCACTGAAAAAAACAGCTCCAAGAAAAAACAGCCGAAGTGGTGCAAATGCTCAGGTCGATTCGTAGCCAAGTTACCAATCGCAAACCGGCATAGAAGCATGAAGATTTCATGCAAAAGGCGGAGGAATACTGCGCCGGGGGCGGGGCGGAGTAAAAGTGAAGATACGGAGAGACGCATCCCAAGAGCATCGGTGGTGCTTGGGGGAATATCATGCCTTGGTTAACCTCAAAATCAATGGCAAGCCCGCCATCATCGTTCTTGGCCCCTCCGCACCGATCGGCGATGCGAAGGACGGCCAAGGCGTTCTCCCCCTTTACAAACCCTCTTTTAACCCAGAATACACAACCCATGAAAGATCCGGTGCAGACCATGCTCAAGACGTTACGGTTATAAGGCACCGGCAATACGAGTGTTGATTACAGAACCAAGTTCGGTGGCTCACCGCTTGCTCAGTTCTTCATAGACCTGATTGTAGTAGAGAGCATTTTCCACCGGCGTATTGGGCGGGATGTGGTTGCCGACGTTCATAAAGTATCCGGGACACTTTTTTCCGATCTGCATGCACCGCTCGACCTCGGCGCGGATCTTGGATTTCGGACCGGACAGCAAAATGCGGGTGTCGGCGTTGCCGACGATCACGTGCGTCTTGCCGTACTTTTCCGCCAGAATTGTCATGTCGTTGGTGGGCTCCAGGCAAAAGCCGTGGACCCCGCAGGCGGCCAAGTCGTCAAAGAACTCGGTGTACGTCCCGTCGCTGGTGAACAGCAGTCGCTTGCCGCGGTCGAGAATGGGGGCAAACATCTTCTTGAAGTTGGGAAAGACGTACGTGCGGTACCAGTCGGGCTTGAATATCGCCCCGCTGGTCCACACGATGTCGTCGTGGATCATCACCACCGGCACGTTCGATTCGGCCAGGGCCTGGAAGTATTGCCCGATCCACGTGCAGTAGCGATTGGTCAGGTCGCCGAATCGGACCGGATCCAGGCCTGCCGCCTCCAGGAGCATGTCCCAGCCAAAGATGTCGATCAGGCCGGAGATGCACGTGACGTAGATGCCAGTCATGTTCACGCCCGTCGGTTCGGCCGTGCAGTTGGCCTGGTAATGGCCCTCGAAACGCCGGATCATCTCGGCCTTGTCCTTGCGGCCGTAGGCCTGCCAGGGGTCGAAGCGCAGGACATCCTCGGGGTCTTGGAACGGGCAGGAGACCGTGTCCCGCCGGTCGGTCCCGGCCGCTGCGTATTCGGCATGGCCCATGTCGGTCCGCAGGGAGCCAAACTCGACCGCGAAGATCAGCACGTTCCAGAAAACATCGTAGTTCCATGCCCGGCGGAGGGCCCGGCCGGCCTGGATGCGGTCGGCCTCCGGGCTGTCCGGCTCAACCGAGATTCCCGTTACCGCCTTAATCAAGTCAAAGTGCATTTCCGCCGAATATTCAGTCCGAGGTACTCGCTTGGGCATCTGCAAGTTAATTGCCGCCCATCCATCTTCAAAAGACATAATTCCTCCTTAATTATCATCGTCAGAAAATATTAAACGACAAATGATTTGGTTAGCTCTACGATCGCTGAATAATTAGCCATTGTTTGCCCGGTAATAATTCGACCATAAGGGGAAGCTGATGGCATGAGTACAAATCCGCGTCCTTCTCCCCTTGTTCCATCCGTCAAGGATTTCAATACAACCTTTTTAAAATCGTTGGTTTTCATGTACTCAATATCATTAATTTCAAGATTCCCGAAAAGAACTAAATCTTTGCCGTACTCCAGCCGTGCCTTGGATAATTCCATATCACCTTGCGGAGGTGGTTCGATAGGGTCGATACCGCAAGCTCCCATTTGAATAATGTACGGAAGTATATTTTGGATTCGCCCATGACAATGTATTCTTGCAAATCCGCCGTATTTCTGAATGGTTTGGACCATTGGCTCAACGTACCGAACAACATATTCTTTAAAGAGGTACGGTGGAAGATACGGTTCACTGGCATATTCCGGACCGAAAATACGCCAAAGATGTCCGGGAAACCTTTTGGCGACTTTTTCCGTAGTTAGGTAGAGACTTCGCGAAAGTTTTTCCAGTAGCGCATGAAACAGACTTTGTTCGGTCAGGGCGATAACAGTGTAGTCTTCCATGGAAAAAAGCGAAGCTCCCATGCACAGGGGATCGGAAGTATCCACCATGACGATTCCCCGATCGCCAACCTCCAAGTCCGCCTGAATAAGTTCTGAGATATCGGGCTCATATTCAAAAAGGTCATCTGGAAGCCTTATATAGGCCTTAAGATCCTCGATATCCTTGAGCAGATGCTCAATGGTCCAGACGGTATCAACCTCCGGGTCCCGTCGGGTCAGCGACATCAGAGTTCTGCCTCCAATGTTGATTATCGTGCGAATAAATTGATTTCCATTCTGAACAAATTGTTCAACCTTCATGAACTGATGACGAGCATCGTTTTGTTTCCCCGTGAGCCAAGGATTACGAGTGCGTATCAAATCTGTCTCCTGCTCTGCCAGTTGCAACAATGGCTGCCAGGAAGGATGGTTATAGATGTTAAATTCACTCGGGTCCGAAGGAGTTACTTTTATCCCGCCAATTTCATAGAAATTGACTGCTGGTCGGTCCACGGACTTTCCGTTCAAAGTAGCCATCAGTCGCTCACGATTTGTCATTTACTGCTCCATACTCAAAAATTTTGCATTGTCTTTATATTACTATAGATGGACTTGAAAGATTTCCAGGACAATAGGGCAAAATTTCCTAAAACAACATATTTTAAAGAACAAAAATGGTAATCGTTCAGGCCGCTATCCCGATTGTCATTGCTCCGCTTTGCTCGTAATGACCGCAAGGGGCCTGAACGGTAACGGATAATTTTCATGCAATGCCCTGTATCGGCATATTCAAACTACCTTTTGCATCAGGTCGGCGGTAAAATCAGACGCAGTCCTCTGTTAACCAAAAGTGTCCATTGGCGGATTTCGAGGCCCACGTGGCCATAACCCGCCATCCAATGATGCCCGATCCCTTCCATGTGTATCCAGTCTATTATTTTTTCCGTCGGTTGTGAAAAACGCACACGCAGGGGATTGCCGGGAAAGACCATCTTGGTCGAGATTGCCTCTCCTTCCAGCATGGCACACTGGTAATGATCACCGGATGGAAGCAGGTTCAGCAATGTGACGGGGCCGGGCTTGGCAGGAAACAGGGCACAGACCCCCTGATTCATGAGGCGTACAGGGGCAAGGGTGATATCCTTTTTTTGCTCGGCCAGACAAAAAGAACCTGATCCACAGTGGGTGAAAATGACGGTGTCATCCGATAGCGGTTCGAGCCAGTCGGTGTTGTGGGTCGGTTCGCCTGTCAGCAAAGTTAAAATCATCTGGCCGACAACGCCATTGACGTCGCCCTCGCAGCCTATGGGAATGCCCTCATCCGCCAAAAGCGATGCGGCGAGACAAATACGTCCCATGAGATGAGGATAACATCCGACAGCCAGAGCATCAAGCCGTTGCTGGTTTGCCACTTCTTTTAAAGCCAGGTAAACCTTCATTGAATCGATGCCGGTTTCCTCGGTAACTTTACAGGCTACACTTTTGCGAACAACTTGTTTCCAGAGCGACTGAGCCTGTTTACGGGACATTGTCTGAAACCGGTTCAGCATTTGCGGCAGATCCAATGTTACGATCCGCGTGCCGATGGATTTTTTTAATTCGATTTCATTGGCTGACACTTCCGTCATCCCCATTGCGTGGTGACCGATCAAGCCGATCCGACTACGGCGCAATTTGTTTTTCATCGCGCACGCCCGAAGGTAATGGCAAGCCTTAATTAGATGTGGGCCTTTCTCCAACGGACCGTAAACGCCATGGTAAGGAAAGTCCAATTGTTTCAGATACGCCGTCAGTTGCTGGCTACCGCACAATGCTCCCGTTTCCATGCCCGGTACCGACCAGAGCAGGACCGGGACTCGGTAGTCCTCCAAAAGATCAAGAACGAGGTAATCTTCAAACCAGCTTGTTATGGCGAATACAACTGCGTCGACGTGTTCCTTAGCCAATGTCATCCCTGCGGCGAGGGAAAGTTCGGGGTTGTTGATTGGGATGAAAGGTACGACATCGAATCCCGTTTTACGTAATAGATCGGCCAAGACTTTTGCCGCCTTTGGGGCCTGGTCCGCTCCGACTTCCAGGGGACTAGCCAAAGCGAAGACACCCACTTTGGGTCTCAAAACGTTTCTTTTTTTAGGATTTAAGATCACATCAGGGTTCCTTTACGTTTTTTTATTTAATTCTTCCGGGATTTGATTCTCCGCAGAAGCGTTAGTGCCGCCTCAGACACCACCTCGCCGACATGAGGTTGAAAAAGATAGATTCCACAATATTTGGGACATTCGATGGCTTCGTAGTGGTTGATTTCAAAGGCCTGACGGTTAGGAAAATAACCTGCGTATCCGTTGGCGAAGGTGGCAAGAGCCGTGAAGGAAAAAATCGCCGCCGATTTGATACGTATTCCGAATTCTGTAAAAAGTTCGCCTGGGATACCGAGAATAACCGAATTTCCGATCCTCAGGACCGAAAGGGTGATGGTTTCCACGGTCTTTGTAGTGTTGGCTTCGACCTCTTTTAGAGCGTCCTGAGCCCATTCGAGTTGGGTTTTATTTAAGCAGTATTTCCAATTCGATGTAGCCTTGTCCGGTTTTTTTTTCACCAAACTGCGGAATTGGTCGATCAGAGCTAGCAGTTCGAATTTTGCCGGCAGGGGTTGGAGAGGTAAATGGGCTTCGATCGTATCCCAATCCAAAATAGGATTTTCCTCCATAGGGATCGAGGGAAGAAGCTCAAGGGCCCTTTTCGCCAATTTGTGACCCGTTTCCTGTGCTGCCTGTTCGGAAGGTTTTAAGAAGATAAAATTTTTGGGATTTAAGTCTCCGCCCGCTTCGGCAAGGTAAAAGACGGACACGCCGTGTCCCAGCCGATGTTGGATCTCCAGTTCGATGTAGTACGGAAAATCCGCTGAAATCAAATTGTGATAGGAATGAAGATTAACGGCATGGCAGGCGTAGTTCAGCACGATAGCGAGAATTTGTCCCTGCATGTTTTCGATTCGGATAACCCCGAGTTGGTTATCCACGGGACCATCTTCCATCACCCGATTCGTCGCAACGCCAGGACAATCGATGTATCCAGAACCGATTCTGGCAGGAGTGGAAGAGGAAATCGCATTGCCGACCAATTGTTCCAGTTTATTTTTCAATTCCCGGCAATAGGAGTCATCGACTTTTCCCCAGTTGCGGAAATGGACCGTGGCCGGTCCAGCGTGGGTATGCGTGGCGGTAAGCATAATGGAGGTAAGGGGAATATTGTATTTTTGTGAAATGGTTTGTTGAATTTGTTGGGCATATACGGTGTCAAAACCAACCAAGTCCGCCGAGATCAGGAGTAATTTTCTGTCCAGGCGTTCAATGTATAAGGCCTTGGCGGAAAGAGCATGTAGAATTCCTTTGGAAGGACCAAAGGCCCCTCCGGACAAATCCAGACCAATCGCTGGAGTAATATCGATACGAGACAATCCACAACAAAATTTATCATTGTCCAGGTTCATAAAGTTACCAAACAATTGAATTATCGCCTTGTCCTGCCGCGGCGACAATTACCCCAACGCGGGTCGCCCCGGCAAAATTTTCCACCGCGGTTCGGTCAAACCGACCCGTTTGTGCCGTCAGACTCCAGGTCAGTTCCACCATGCCTTCCTGGTAGGCGGGAAAATTCGTAAACCAAATGTTGTTCATGATCCAACTAAACACGTGTCCACAAGAGATTTCCAACCGTTTTGCCCATTTTCCTGTATGAAGGTCTCCGATCTGAACCAGAGGCGTATCATGGGCTACGAGCACGATGGTTTTGCCTGGGTCGCTGATGGCCGCGTACTGGTCCACACTATGCCAATCGGTGGCGCTACCCGGAAGCTGATCCGCGCCGGCCCGATACACGGTTCCAGCATTTTCAAGCCAAACCTCGGGCGGCGTGACGGAAAAGGGAAAGGCGAGATACAGACTTTCATAATTTGTATCCACTTGCTTGTTAATCCGTAAAATAATGTCGATCCGATGCAATGCATGATACAGGCGAATCTCGCGAGCAAAGGTTACTCCCGGCAGTTGACCGGAGGTTAAAAGAGAATTGAATACTGCACCGGCCAACAATGTACTGGATTGTTCGGATTGATCCCCCCCCCGCCGCTCGAATTGCGGACGCAGACGTTTGGCTTCTGGATGATTGCTGCCAATCTTAATATCATACAAGGCTTCCCGGCTTCCATGAGGCACGCATTCGTGAATCACTTCGCCAAAGCTCCATTGGGCGCTTTTGTCGCAAAGTTGAAACTGATGAACCCGGTCCCAGATGCCCGTAATCTTGCCCGTTTGGGAATCGTAATCGATCTGAAACTGGTCATTTTCCAGTCCTGCCCACTTTATCGGCGGGAGGGTCGTGACCTTGACCAACTCAAACCGACGTTTCTCGGTTCGAGGAACACTCAGGCAATAATAATCCCATGTTTGTTTTTCCAGATCCGGTCGTTCGACCCGTTGTCCCACAATCCTTTCCTGGGTCTCGATATCTTTTAGCAGTGGAGCCTGAGGGTAACCTTTATCGTTGCCTTTAAGTCCAACGACTCCCACCCATTTTGTTTCAAAGGGATTGGCTAGGACGATTTTTCCGGTTTCCCCGATTTGGGTGGCGATCTGATTTTCCATATCCCTGGCTGTAGTGAATCCTTTCATGGCATAGGACCGTTTTTGAGCCCACTGCAATCGCGCAGCAGTAGCCCAGGGGGTTATGGCCGATGTGGAATGTCCCCACGTGTGTTCGTCAAAGAGCAGCATGTCTTCCATGGCCGATCTGAAGAGTTCAGGATTGTATTTGAGGTTAAATTGTCGAACGGCGGCCATGCTTTTCCGCAGGGACGCTTTAGTTTGTCGTGAGCAGGCTACCTCGTATGCCGCGGAACCGTTTCCATTCGCCCACCAGTCAGGCCATGCGGCGCGATGCACCTGAAATTCCGATCCGTGCTCCTTTTCCATGAACTCAAAAAAATCTTTATTGATGGCCAGTCGCGCCTGTACGCTCGATTGAGAACCGTTAAATCGCGATACAAAATCCATCAATGAAGGGGCTGGGGGCGCATTGTCCATAGCCACGTGGATGGCTAAACCCCGCCACCGATAACCTTCCTTCTCAATCTGGGTTACGTAATCCATCAACCGTTTTATCGCTTCTTCCGGTGATTCGGTAAGTTTCAGAGCAAACAGTCCCTCGGCATACCAGAAATTCCGCCATTCCGTAAACCAGGTTAAAACCCGATTTCCCGCAGGACCTTCCCAGTAAAATGGCCGTTCCACTTCCAACGGATATGACATGATGAAATCCGGAGCCGCCGAAAGGTATTTAATCCCTCTTTCCGCCAGAAGGTCGGGAATACACCAGGAAATTCCCGGGCAGTCGCTGAACATGGCCGTTGTTAACGGTAGATCATTTTCGAGGGCCAGTGTGCAGGCATAATCGGTGGAAATCTCGAAACTGTCACGGTCGAAAAGATCGGTGGGGTTGACGTAAAAACCCGTCAGTTCCTGGTATCCTTGGCGCAACTGATCAAATAATATTTCCTTTTGCCTGCCGCCTTGGCGGAGGTACTCCAGCACCGGCCAGGAAACTTCATGGATCCAGCGAAGCCGTTCGGATTCAGGCCGGTACATGGATCGGTCAATAAGGTCGATGGCTTGATCGACCATTGCTACCAGGTCCTGATTTACCTTTTCGCGCGGACCGGTGTATCCAAAATCGACGTGGGTGTGGTGCAGTATAAATATTTTTTCGATCATTGTCTTTTCTCTTAATAAACAGCGGGTGAATATACCGAGATCAGCCTGACCGGTTCGTCCGTATGGGTAAAACCGCGATGTTCGACACCGGGAGGAATGTAAAATGCATCCCCGGGACGCAAAGTTTTGGGCGGCTGGCCTTTGACCTCCAAAACCAAACTTCCGCAAAGTATGTAACCGGATACGGTGCATTTTAATTTTTCAAAGGGGGGTTTATGGGAGTTAAAGGAATAATGTTCGTCAAACATTTGTATTCCAATATCTTTTCGTCGGGGAAAGATCATGGTGTATTTTCTTTCCTTATCAGTAACGACCCGCATGCCCTCTCGAAGAAAGGCCGGACCATCCTGTTTTCCCTCGCCCGATCCGAAAAAGGTTCCCAGATCGCTTCCCAGTGCCTCCAGTATCTTGCGAAGCATACCCAGGCTGGGGGAGGTCTTGTTTCGTTCCACGCAGGAAATCATCCCCGCCGTCACCCCAGCCAAAGTTGCCACTTGGCGAAGGGAAAGGCCGCAACGCTTTCGCAGCATTTGAACCCTAAAACCAAGGTCTTCTTTTTGCGGTAAAGTCATATTTTTTCTCGGTATTAAACAAAAGTATAATATAAAATACATGCGCTATTTTCAAGGAACAAATGACAAAAAATTAATTTGTGCGCCGTATAGTAATGATCATGACTTTTCGCGAGCAATTTCCAGAAGAGCGAGGAAATTATCAATGGGAACGTCGGATTGGATACTCTGGGCGGCGGAAAAGATATATCCACCGTGTTGGGACATGACGTCACGTACGTCTCGGGCTTCCTTTTTAACGTCTTCGGGTGAGCCGTAAGGCAAGGTTCGCTGGGTACTGATTCCTCCCCAGAAAGTAAGCTTGTCTCCATAAAGTTTCTTGAGCTTATAAATATCCATAGCCTCCGGTTGAATCGGATTGAGCACCTCGACCCCCATCTGGATCAATGAAGGTATGATTTTTTCGACATTACCGCAGGAGTGGACCCAAACATCCTTTCCATAACTATGGATCAAGTCATATTCCTTTTCTTCACCGGGGCGGATCATGTTTTGCCACGTATCATAGGACATCAGTAAATCGCGCTGAGATCCCCAGTCGCTTCCAAGCAAAACCCCATCAATCTCAGGCATGGCCAAAAAATTTTCGAGCATAACGATATTTTTTTCGATAATCAAATTCAGCAATTTATGGGCAAATTTTGGTTCGCCGGCCATATCGGCCAAAAAGTTTTCGATACCGCGGGAAAAATATGCCTTTTCGAAATGACTTCCGTATATTCGGGCTAGCAGGTATTTGTCGCACTTATTTTTTGAAACCTTGATAAAATCAATAAGTTCCTGGTAACTGCCAAGACCTGTGACTTTTGGCCGAGAGGAGGCAGGAGGATCCAGCGCACTCCATTCCGGACCTAAATCCTGCCAATTCCACCAGGGGATGGGGACATCCATGACATCGTTGTCGATAAATTCCTCTTGAGTCATTTCTCCCACAACTATTTTTATTTTGTCCCAGGCTTCCGGACAAACTTCCATGAAATATGGAGGGCACTCTGTTTTATCATGTTGAATGGCCGCTTTTACAAGTTCACGTCTGATCATGTCACACTCCCTTAAAAGATAGTTGTAAGACAAGAAGAAAAATAAATTATAGTCATTATACTCATAAATTATCGCAGCAGCATAAAATTAAATCATTTTTTGACAAAGATATTTTTTTTCACAAATACTCTTGACATGAAATTTAATTTTTGCTAAACTGAACGTGTAAACGTTTTCATATAAAGATCATATCGTTTTATAAATGTAATGTAAAGATGAAAATGGCAAAAGAAATAGAAAGTAATCAACTTCTCTTAAAAAACATCGAGCATGTTTCAATCTCCGCGGTAGCCGAAAAAGCCGGTGCGAGTATCGCGACTGTCTCGAGGGTTTTAAACAAACATCCTTATGTAAATAAGGTAACTGCCGATCGTATCTTGAAGATTGCCACCGAACTTAAATACCGGCCAAATTCCTCAGGTCGATCCTTGCGTGGGGGCAAACATTTTAATATCGGATTGCTTCGTGCCCGTTTTGCCATTCCGGATCAGCTATACATGGAAACCATGTTTACAAACCTGGTCCGTTATATCACCCTTGAGGGATATGGTGTCAGCCTGGAGTTTCTGAAAGAAGAAACAGAAAAAGGCTATTTGTCGTGTCCCGAAGTTGTGGCCTCAAGAAAAGTTGACGGCATGGTGATTATCGGTCATATGGATCAAAAAGAATTGGAACAGGCAAGCACTTGGGGAATTCCAATATGTTTAATTAATAACAAATTCGTTCACCCGAATTTCTGCTCTTCCAGTTTGGATGATTACAGCGGAGCTCGGGATGTGGTGCAGTATTTGGCCGCATTGGGACATGAGCGAATAGGTTTTGTTTACGGCAGCTTGGAATGGCCTGGAACTCGGGCACGGCATCAGGGGTATATTGATACCATGGCGGATTTGGGTCTGGAAGTAAATCCCCACTATCTGGTTAAAGTTGATGAGCATCAGCAAAATTATCAGGGAGGATATTTCGCGACGGAAAAATTACTCCGGGAAGTTCCGGACCTGACGGCCATTTTTTATATCAATGACTGGTACGCGATCGGCGGGATTTGCGCGATCAAGGCGTATGGTAAGCGAATACCAGAGGATATCAGTCTGGTGGGGTTTGATAATAGTTGGATGGGTGAGGAAGTTTTGCCCCGGTTGACGACGGTGAGTATGGAAGCACCGGAAATCTGCCGGGAGGCGGCTTCGACTTTGATTCGCGCCGTAGAAAACAAACCCGTTGCCCGTCCCCATGTAAATATTCGTCCGAAACTGTTTATTCGTGATTCTTGCGCGCCATTAAGAGAAAAATAGAAAAAGCGGTAAAGCGGCTCGAAGAAAGGAGGTTCAGGTATGGTGTGAGGCTCTCGATATTTGTTATGCAAGAAGGATGAGGCGAGGAGAGGAAATGGTGATTTTAAATATTTTTTTTAAGGAGACTAGTATGAAGACGAAATTGATGCTTGTGGTGTTATTGGTATCGTGCACGTCTTCCTTCGCATCATTTTTTGACACTTTTAATTATGCGAATGAAGCGGCGATGGCGGCGAATTGGAGCGGGACCTACAGTCTTGTTCTCGATCCCCAGCAGGGCGACGGCAACATGGCGCGGGTTAGCAATGCGGGAAGTTTAATCGGTTTGCAGACCGCTCCCTCTACCGATTGGTACGTTGATGTAGCTGCTCCGGCCAGCCTGGGCAACTACCAGGGTTTTGGTATCTTTAATGCGGACAAGTCCAAACAGATTTCTTTCTTTTTTGATCAGGGTGCCCCTCAGCCAGTTCGGATTCAGGTGAATACAGGGACCTGGGCCCTGAACTTCTGGGAAACCTGGTATGGCGCCGGCGATCCTTCCAACGTAGTGACTGGTATTGCCGGTTTGTGGCACTTCCATTCCGATGCAGCCGGTACCACCGTAACAAAAGATGGTCAGACTGTTTGGAGCGGAGGCGGCTATTCCTTCATCAACGATTCCGCCATGCACTTTGAATTCGGTACGCAATATGGTGGAACTCCTGTTGACTTCAACTATGTAGGAACGGTTCCTGAGCCGGCCTCTTTGATTTTATTAGGACTGGGTCTGGTGACATGCATTTCCAGGCGGTATCGAGGATAAGAGTTCTCGATACCTACTATGCTTCCTGGTTTGGCTTGTTCTGTCCTGACGTTAACGTCAGCGACAGAACAGGCCCCAAGGAAGTCTGAGGGTGAGAAATTTACGGCCACAGCTTTGAAAAAGAGAACAATTGTGATTTGCCGGGATGTTCCTGGTGAAGACAAATAAATAGCGATATTTAAAGGAGATTTAAGATGCGGAAATTACTAGTTATCGCGGGAATTTTGATATTCGCAATGCCGGCATTCGCTTGGGTGGACACGTTTAATTATGATAATGTAACGGCGATGTCAGCAAATTGGAGCGGGACCTACGACCTTGTTCTCGATCCCCAGCAGGGCGACGGCAACATGGCGAGGGTTATCAATGCTGGAAGTTTAATTGGTTTGCAAACCGGCCCCTCAACCGATTGGTACGTTGATGTCCAAGCTCCGAACAGCTTAGGCAATTACCAGGGTTTTGGTATCTTTAATGTGGACAAGAGTAAACAGATTTATTTCTTGTTTGATCAGGGCGGCACTTATCCGGTTCGGGTTCAGCTTAATACCGGGACCTGGGCACTGAACTACTGGGAAACCTGGTATGGTTCGGGTGACGCCAGCGCGTATGTGACCGGAATTGCCGGTTTGTGGCATTTCCATTCCGATGCAAACGGTACCTATGTAGAACAAAATGGCCAGGTTGTTTTCAGCCGGCCCGGCTATTCTTTCATTGACGACAGCGCCATGCACTTTGAGTTCGGCACGCATTACGGCGGAACTCCCGTTGATTTCAACTATGTAGGAACCCAGTGGGTTGGCAAGCCCCTTCAGGGCACAATAATTCTGGATGATTATGGTGACCCCCAAAATCCGGATTATAGCAATATTGGCGCTCGGATTGACCTTCGACAGGGAGAAACAACGAAATTTTCACAAATATTACTCCTTAATGACAATGGAAGCTTTTCCGTGAGTGCTCCGTCAGGTACATACGATGTTGCCATTAAGGCCTGCTCATGGCTGGAAACAGTGGTTGACAATGTAACTATTGGTGGCGCTCTCGGAGGCACGGTCGGTACTGTACATCTAACCAACGGCGATCTCGATGGCAGTAACGAAGTTAGTTCAACCGATCTTTCTATTGTTCTGTCACAGATGAATACGATGGGTGATCAGTAAAAATTTTCGATTTTCGACCAGGGTGTTCCTGGCTAAGACAAATAAAAAGGTGACTTTTTTAAGGAGAAATACGATGAGAAAATTATTAGTTATTGCGGGAATTTTGATGTTCGCGATGCCGGCGTTTGCCTGGGTGGACACGTTCGATTATGCGGACACTCAAGCGATGCTGGATTCGGGGAACTGGAGCGGGGATAACATTTCGATTGTTAACCATCGACTTCGTGTGGATGGTTTAATAGAGCAGTACAGTGGTAGTCTGCTGGGGCACCAAACCGGTCCGGCCACCGACTGGTACTTCAATATCGAATCGCCTGACAATATTACCGGCGGGGTTACCAATTACCAGCAGATCGGTATATCAAACGCGGATGGAAGCAAACATGTTTGGTTCTATTTTGATTCTATTTTTCATCCTAACAAACCGATCACGATTGATATCGATACCGGCGGTACCTGGTATCTTGCCTACTGGCAGACGTGGCTGGGTTCGGAAGCAATCAATGACTATGTAACAGAACTGGCGGGGCTGTGGCATATTCACAACGACGCGGCCACCGGAGTCACGGTCTATAAGGATGGCCAGGCGGTCTTCACCAGCGGTGCCTATTCGTATTTTAATGAACCAGCCATGCACTTTCTGGTAGGTGTAAATTATAGTGATACAGGAACTCCGATTGATTTTAATTATATAGGAACAGAGTTTCTGGGTGGAAATCTTCAGGGCACAATAATCCCGGACGATTATGGTGATCCCGCCAATCCGGACTACAGCTTAATCGGTGTTCGGATCGAGCTTAGAAAGGGAGGAAATACTGTATTTTCAAAGAATACACTCCTCAATGCCGATGGAAGCTTTTCGATAAATGTTCCGGTAGATACCTACGATGAGATTGCCATTAAGGCCTGCTCTTGGCTGCAGAAAGTGGTTTACGATATAACTGTTGGCACCGGCGGAGGCACTATCGGCACGGTGCATCTTACTAGCGGCGATCTCAATGGTGATAACGAGGTTATTGAAACGGATCTATCTGTAGTTCTGGCCAATATGGATATGATGGGTAATTAGTAGCTATTTTTGATTTTCGACTGAAATCGAAAATAATTGAATTGTGGCGGTTCATGTAAAAGTGGGCCGCCGCGTTAAAAGGTTTTGATTATCTTGTTGGTATAAAATAGCGTAAAGCGGAGATATCCACCCAGGTTTTACGAAGGAACAATACAAAAGGTTGGAGATTTGCTATGACTATAATGAGGAAAGGATTTACATTAATTGAATTATTGGTGGTCGTGGCGATTATCGCGGTTTTGATCTCTATATTGCTGCCTGCTCTGGCACAGGCCCGGGAGAGAGCCAAGATGGTTGTCTGCGAATCGAATCTTCGACAGATTGGTTTGGGGTTTACTTTTTATGCCGATGCGAACAATGATTGGGTTCCCGGAATATTTATGATGGACCCGTACCGGGGTGCTTCGCCCTGGTATCTTTTTATCATTGCGGCACGAACGGGTGATCGTGCCTGGCTTTTGCCTGATAACGTGTCATTACCGCCAAGAATGAAGGGAACAGAATTTACCTGTCCGTCCGACCCCGATCCCGCCAACCCCGCCGGGCATAATTATGTTTCTTATGGGTATAGTTATATTATTGGGGGAAATGTAGGAGATCCAATAGTAAATCGACGTCCGACATACGGGGCGGTCAAGCGATTGACAAGCATCAATAGGCCGGAAAAAACGTTTCTGGTCGGGGATTCGGGCAATCTGCAACCGGAATCTTACTTTGCTGAGCCTTGGACTCGATTGTATGAGCCGGTTTTCCTACCGTCACGCCACCGCGGCATCACCAATATTCTCTGGGCGGACATGCATCTCAGCTCTATGCGGACCGAGGAAATCGGGGCGGGCAGCGCTTGTCTTTACGTGTATTGGAATAATATCAGCAATTAAAGGGCTAATTGCACATTGTGTTCGTTTATAATACATTCCAAGGAGATTCCGTGTCATGTCAAACTTACAGAGATTCCACACACTTGAATTTGTTTTCATGATGATCCTTTCCGGCATCCTCATTTGCCCAGCATATGCCGAGGAGACGCAGGTTGCGGTTACCATTAATTGTGCGGACACTTATTCCTGGATTTCACTGGCCGGTTTTCTGCATGGGCATTATGTGGCCACGGATGACCAGATCCGACGATTGTCTGTTGGATACTGGCGGGATCCGCCTATTGAACGATTTCCCAAAATGAAACAACTGGGAATAGAAGCGAGTATTGGATTCGCCTATCTGGTAAAAGAAGGAAAGGATTACAACGCCCGGATGGTGACGGCGGAAAACTCGGCGGCGTATGTCCGGTATATCAAAGACCGTTATAACGCGGTATCCGAAGCCGAGAAAAAATACAATTACCGTGTTAAATATTGGGAATTCTGGAATGAACCGGAAGGTATGTATGTTTGGGAGCCTCAAACCAAAGGCAAGCCGGACGTAAAGATGGAAAGGTTGTTTTATGCCTTCAAAATATTTTATGATACAATGCGGGAGTTAAAGCCGGATGCCCTGATCGTGGCACCAAGTTCCTGTCACTTTTGGCCGGAATTGATGGAAGATTTCATCAAGCGATGTAATGAGAACAAAATCAGGCTCGATGCGATCGCATGGCACGTAATTGACTGTCAACCCCATGAGATTCCAAAGCAAGTGGAGTTTGTTCGCCGGCTGATCAAGAAATACCCTTCCATCGGAGTAAAGGAGATTCACCTCAACGAATTTGGATGGCCCAACATTGGAGCGGGTTCCCAGATGGGTTATTTTTATTATATGGGCAAAAGCCGTGTCGATCTGGCCACCAAAAGCATCTGGGGGTATGAGCCGATCGACAATCTGATCACCAGTGAAGGCGTGCCTCGCGTGTCCTATTGGGCGTGGGAGTATTACGGGAAAATCAGTCCGAAAGGGTTTGATGTAAAATCAAACAACCCCTTTGTGGTGGGGTTAGCGGGTACAGATAAAAAAAATAGGGATACTATTCGAATCATTCTGGCCAGAACTACGGTAGCCAAACGGTATTCTTCCGATCCGGGTCCTCCGATCCCGGCGATTCCTCCCATCGCCAGCCCCGTGAATGTATCCTTGTTGGTAATGAACATGCCGGATGGAAAAAAATCCATTGAAATTGTCAGTCTGCCGAATACGGATTATTCGCTGTCCGAGGATGTTCGGAAAAGTTTTATCTCACAGACGGAACAAGTTGCCGCAAATGGTAAGATTCTGCTTGCCTTTCCCCATATGGAAGAAGAAAAGGTATTTCTAGTCACCATTCAACCTGCAGAGAAAAATTAGGTAAATATAAATGAAAGACTGTCTTACAAGTACCGAATGGTACAACGATTCTCAACTTTTGCTGCATCTTGATTTGCATTTGAGTTTGGAGATGCCAAGCCCAGGGGCGGGTATTACCTTGGAAAAGGCGCGGTCGATCCTCCGGGAAATTAAGCCCCGGATCGTGCAATTTCACTCCAAGGGTCACCCTGGTTATGCCGCCTATCCGACACGGGTGGGATCGCCTCATCCTCATTTGCAAAAAGACCTTCTGGATCTTTGGTGCCAGGCGGCTCGCGCGGAAAACGTTCGATTCTTTATTTACTATTCCGCCGGTATCGACAACTTGGCTGGTCAAACGCATCCGGAATGGGCCAAGCGGAGAAGCGATGGAAGTATTTGGGACTTCGGGGCCCATTTTGTGGAGATGTGTTTTAACACGGATTATGTCTCGAAACTGTTTTACCCGATGTTGGCTGAAATGATAGAACGTTACCATCCGGATGGGTTTTGGATGGACGCAGAAATCGGGTCCATTGTCCATTGCTGGTGTGATAAATGCGTGGAGGTGTTTAAAAAGGAATCTGATATGGATCCGCCTCGCTCGGCGAAGGATCCGGGTGTGGCCGAATGGGCGGATTTCGGACGCAAGATGTTTCGAAAGCATATCAAGCGGACAGCCGATTTTATTCATCACCTTGATCCGCAATGCATGTATTCCAGTAGTAGTGCTTTTTCCGAAGTGATGCCCGAACCGGTGATCGAAGGGGTTGACTATCTAACGGGTGATCTTAATCCGCTGGAGGCCATGAGCACGAGCGATTCCCGTGCAAGGACTTATCGAAAACTGAATACGCCTTTTGATATCATGCTCTTTACCAACGGTTATGCGTGGGGTGAACGCCCCATGCAGCCGAAACCTGTTGTTCAACTTTTTCAGGAATCCATTTCCGGAATGGTTCATGGCGCAAAGGTGTGGATGTGGGTTCTGCCGAGTCCGGATGCGTCCGTACCGGAAATTGAAGTGAAACAGGTTGGGGAAGTCAGCCGGTTTCTTTATGAACGAAAATCTCTGCTGACTGGAACAATCTGCGAGAGCGAAGCCTATGTATTAAACAGCCGGTCCTTTGCTTATCAAAGGCAGGATGGGTTCCAGTATGACGGATTACTGGCCGTCAATAAGTGGGCGGACGAAGTGCGAGGGGCGCATGCGCTCTTGCTCGAGGGTCATTATCAATTTGACATCGTACATGAAGATCATTTGCGGCAGGAGATTCCCGAAAGTATTCGGCTCATCCTCATTCCCGATCAAGGTTATCTACCATTGGATATCGTAACCACCCTCGAACAGTTCGCTACCAGGGGTGGAGTGGTAGTGGCCAGCGGAGGGACGTTTGTTAAAGGCGAACAGGCCGGACACCTTCAATCACTTTTTGGAGTTTGCTTTGATGAAATGATTAAGGAACCGGCGGGGCTGGACAGTTCATCGGGAACAATTCCGGTGCCCACGGAGTGGTGGAAAATGGAAGTTGATCCGCAATCTGGATCGCGGGAAACATCAATCCTGAATTTTTACCGAACGACCGGAAGGGCAGGAAGTGCGGCGGTAATTCGAAAAGTAGGGCAAGGGCATTTATTGGCGATTGCCGGCAATGTTTTTCGGATTTATCACCAGGAACGCCACCCCATGCATCGAAACTGGTTTCATCAAATTCTCGGACAGATATTTCCAAATCCGATGGCCAAAGTTGAAAATTGCCCGGGTATCTCGTGTGTAGTCGCGCAACGAGATAACCAGAAAATAATCCATTTGATTGACAGAACCTCCACAAATTCCGCGGAACCCAATTTCTGGTACGTAGACCAGCCCGGCCACACAGCGGAAACCCGGATAAGCATCCGTTCGGAACGTGACCCAAAGTCCGTTACCTGTGCTTTATCGGGCAAAAATGTTGCGTGGAAGCGCCAGGGTGATTATCTGGAAATGCGGATACCGGGCATATACGTTCATGAGGCGGTTGTTATTCAATATTGACCAATTTATTTGTGAGAAACAAAAATGGAAAATAAAAGCCAGACAAAACAAAACTACGATGTTTTATTTGCTCGGAATCGGAAATGGGAAATTCCGCTGGAGGATGTTTGTTTTAACCAATCCTTCTTTATATTTATCGGTGATAACCAGGAACAGTACGGTCGTAAATTAGGATATGATTTCCTTTCCGAAATGAAAAAGTACGGCATGATTACCGCGACGAGGGACGCTCCGGGCCACATGGGAGGCGACCTTACCTACGTCCCCCTGACCCAAGGAATCGAATGGGTTAGAAAAAACATGGTGGCCTATTTTACGCATTGGGACAATGACCAGGGGCGAACGCATAATTATCTGGGGATGAGCGTTGAAAAATATCACGACTATCTTATTGAAACGGCTCAGAAGTCCAACGAACAATTCGGGTGCAGGAAAATATGGCTGAACTATGGTGGTGAGGCCGACAGTTGTTTTCCCTGGCCGGTGGGAAAGAAGTTTTCTACGAGAAAAGAGATTTTTGAATATTTCAGAAATCGTGTGCTTTCGAAAGAAAGCCGTGGAGAATGCTTTGCCTTCTGGAGCGGATGGTATCAACACGCTCTTGAAAAGAGCCGCCAGAATCTTCGCCGTCTGCCGATGATCTGGACGTGCGCGGAAGTTCATGATGTTCATTATTGGTTTGAGTGGGGCGTGCCATTTATCACCTTCGAGACCAATTGCTGGCGGAGTTTGCCTCTGAATGTCGAAATGGCCTTTGCCCGTGGGGCCGCCCGACAGCACAACAGCCTTTGGGGGATCGACATTTCCCTCTGGAACTGGCCTGGCCGGTTGACGGTTTATAACAAACTCAATGAATGGATCAGCGGCAATACGGCCGATTATTTTCTAAGGCAGTGGATGTTGTCGTATATGGGCGGGGCCAATGCCGTCCATTTTGAAATAGCGAATTCTCAGTTCTTCCTGGAAAAAGGGCCGATGGTTAAAACCTGGCCTGAAGATTTCGGCGAGGAGCAGGCGGCGGCTTTGATGAATGAGGAATTTGGTCCTCAGGAAAATTGGTTTTACGGTGGGGGAACGCTGGTGCCGTCTGAGATTGGAAATAACGCGATTGATTTCAATGAGTTTTCCGCGATTCGCCATGTCGATCGGGGTGAACCGTTACGGGGACTTGGAATCATGCTCGATTATCATCACGGCTGGGGTACGTCAGCCTCCTTTACCGCTCCACCCGACGGCAGGGTGATGTGGAAAGAACTTTTCAAACCGCGAGTTTGGGGGGACTGTGTTGAACGGAATGCGGGCGATGATTCGCTGGACGGCTTTTTCAGGGCAGCTTTTCCTCGTGTTCATAAGGACATCATGCAAGATGAAAAAACCGTGTCACTTAGCACCAAAGAGATGTTTGAGGCCTTCTGGGAGGGTCGGCTGGACCCCGAGGATTACCTGCCGGGACTTTCTGACACACGGTGGGGAAACCATCTGGAGGTTTTGCTGGATAACGCCGATCCGGAGATAGTTCAAAAATACACTAACCTGATGTTGCTCGGTGGAATTCAACCCGAGGAGAAAACGTGGAGTCGTCTTTTTGAATACGTTCGTCACGGTGGTAATTTAGTTACCAGTGTCTCACATCTTAATGGATTAGCCTGCAAGCAAATCGGGTTAAAAGAATTTGATCAGTTAAAACCTGGGATACCTCATAATACCGTCTGGAGATCGAACAACGATAAATGGGGAACGGACCGGTTGATGTATCATCTCATTTCCGGCGGCAGCGCAATTCCGATCATGCAAACCTCAACTGGTGATAATCTGCTTTTAAAATTTTCAATGGGAAGCGGCGCGGTTTTCATTTCCGCCGTTCCACATTACATCGATCTGGACGGAAACATAGCCCCCCATTTCATAGCGTTCCTGGACGATTTGATAAAAAAGGCATTGCCCGCCCTTGTCTCCGGTCCGGCAATAGATTTTACCGTGTCAAACCAGGGGGAAAGGGTGATGATCACGCTTTTGAATCATCACCGCGAACCCTGGCGGGGCTATTTGTTAATGCCTGTAAAAGATGGGTTACATTCAAAACCTCCGATGGTCAGGGATCTGTGGCGGGAGCGGAATATAGATCGCTCACGGATTGAAAAGTCGGAGAAAGGGTGGAAAGTTGATGTTGGAATTCGTGGGCGATCCCTGGCTGTTTTTGAAATCAAATGAAGATTCTTAAGGAATTAGAATGGCTGACCGACAAATAAAAATAAATTCACCGTGGATCGATGCCAGGGAGCGAATTCGGCACATTCCGATACATATTGAGAATCGGCCTACCGTTTACGATGTAGAAAAGATGCGTCAATTTGTTCGACGAACCGGCATCCGTGCCTGGGTTTCCAGCGCGGTCGGAGCCAACCGTCGACCGGAATATTACGGATCACCCCTTTATCGGTCGCAGGTGATGGATTTCGATCTCCACCCAGATGCTGATCCGGAGTATTTGCCGCGATTGGTGCAAATGGCCCACGAGGAAGGCATTGTTTTTTTATCCTGGTTTCCGATGACGCACGTCTGGGCGGGTGCGCATGCCCATCCGGAATGGCAAGTGCAATTCCTGCCGGAAGGAAGGACTCCTGGGGATGATACCTGCTGCTTACTATCCACAGGTTATTTGGATTTTGTCATAGCTATCAGTCAGGAGATTGTCACCTCGGTGGGTTTTGATGGCCTCTGGTTCGACGGGACCGGGGTTGGGTGTATGTATGGGTCCGAGCCTGGTGTGTGGGGTTGCGTGTGTCCCGGATGCCGGTCGGGATTTAAACACGATACCGGCCTGGATATTCCCGCTCGATGGAATTGGCCCGATGCCGCTTTCCGGGCATTTGTTCTTTGGACCAACAGACGAAAAATAGAGGTTCTATCACAAATCACCGATCATATCCGTCAGGTTCGGCCCGATGCCTGCGTTTTTTACAATCACAGTTCCGCCGGTCCGATGCCCAACGGGGGGCGTTTCAATGATTGGCGAGTCAATATGCCGCTTGACGATGACGGGTCCGGCACCTCTCACGGCAACGAAGCCATGGAGGGTTTGTCACCCCTGCTCTATGCCCGGATGGGGGAGTCGCTTAGACCCGGTGATTTCGATGTCTGGCGACCTTTGTCCCAAGTAAGCATTCCCTGGAATTCCGCCCTTGAACCGCCGCTGGAAGAAATCCTAATGCACACCTACGCCCAAATCGCTCATGGCGGCGCCGCTTTCCTGGGCCTTCATCAACTTACCGATAATTGTGTTCGTGTGCTTGCCGAGGTGATTCGTGAATCGGATCGCCGGGAACCGTGGCGGGGCGGTCAGTCCTACCGTCATCTGGCCATCCATCTTTCACAAGCCGCTCGAGATTTTTATGCCCAGGACGATCCGTCGCGATACCTGAAAAGCTGGTTTGGCGCCTATGAAATGACCGCCGAATGCGGTTTGCCGCTGGGGATTCTTTTTGATTCCCAGTTGACTTTGAACCATCTGGACGGTTACCGCACCATTTTTTTACCGGAATCGACCTGCCTGTCTGATGCGCAAGCACAAGCTATTAAGGAGTTTGTTTACCGGGGCGGAATTCTTATTGCCACCGGTCAAACCGGTACTCTGGATGAGCAAGGCCAGCCGCGATCTGTAGGAGTCCTTGACGACCTTCTGGGCATCGAACGAGAAACCAGCGGATCCTTGCGATGGATGATCGTAGGACCCTTTGACAATCCAGAAAGCAAAGGTTTTGACATACCCTACGGGCCCGAATTGGGACAGATCGACCTGACGGCTGAATATGTGGGGGCATGTGGCAAAACAGTCCGATGGAAAAGTTACCCCATTCCGGGAAACTACGTTAATTTTCTGGACCAGTTTTTGCCCAAAGAGTGGGTTTGCGCATATGCTTACACCATTATTGAAAGTCCGGAAGAATGCGACGCAATTTATGTAGTCGGCAGCGATGACGGGATCAAAATCTGGCTTAATGATCAATTGGTTCATCGGATGTTTCGCCTCCGGGGTGTCTACCAGGAACAGGATGTTGTCCCTGTCCATTTACGAAAGGGCAAAAACCATATTCTTGTCAAGGTCGAACAACGGTTTTGGGACTGGGGTTTCATTCTCCAAATCCTTCGACCCGCGGAACCCATCAAGCCCTTTAAGGCAGATTTCAATACTGTTTGTCCTGCCGATGCGGATGTTCGATCCGTGATAGGTTCCTGGGTCTGGATGGGGTCAAACCCTGTTGCCTTTAAATTATTGCCCGATTCGGAAGTTCGGGTATTTGCCCACAAAATGGCTGACAAAGTCAATGAACTCCAAGCCAATTTTATGGACCCGATTTCTTGCGTTTCAGAAAGCACGGCAGTAACAACACGTCGCTTCGGAAAGGGAGAGGCAATCTATATCAATACAGATTTAGGTCAGACCCAGATCCAATATCCGGGAATAGGCCATCGTGAGTTGTTCAAATTCCTGGCCTGTCGTAGAGACGCCGCCTTGAAAGTAACGGGTCCCCCTTGCGTGGAACTTTCCGCTTTTTGGAAGGACGACCGTTTAATCTGTCATTTGCTTAATCGACCATTCACTTCGGCCAGGCCGATACTTCAGGAAAATTGCCGATCACTTTTGTTTGGCCAACCCTTGCGGGCTAAGGTGGAACTGACTATTCGGGCCGAAAAGAAGATCAAGCGAGTATTCCTGCCTCTGGAAGATCGGAAATCGGAAGCAAAACAGGATCATCGAGATGCAAATACTTTTACGGTATGTGTCGATGTAGATCGCCATCAAATTGTTGTTTTCGAAGGTGTAAAGTTGAAGGAAATGAAAAATGAAAATCAGTGATATTCTTCGTGGAAAATGGATTGTCGATCATCAGACGGTGCTTCTGCCCGGCGAGCCGGACAATTGGGACGGGGATATGGTCTACACCCCGCACATCATCAAGGAGCGGGACTATTACCGGATGTACCATACCGCCCGCGATCGCCAGGGCCGTTGGGCCATCGCCACCGCGACATCCACGGACCTTTTCCACTGGATCAAGCACCCGACCCCGTTGCTTTCCTCCGGGGCCGACTGGGACAAGCAAATTGATTTTCCCTGGCCGATTAAGGTGGACAACATGTATTACCTCTTCTACGAGGCGAAAAAGAGCATGGCTGAACCCTCGCCCCAGGATCCCGCAGCCCCAGTGGCGATGACCATTCGCCACATGTTCACTCGAACGACGGGAATGGCCAAATCCAAAGATGGGATTCATTTTCAAAAACACCCGGAACCTGTGATCGGTCCGGACCCGAAGGGCACGTGGGACCACAACGGAATCTGTGCGTCCCGCGTCTATCGGTTCGACAGGGATTTCTGCATGTTCTACGCCGGGTCGGACGGAAAAAAGGCCCGAAGCGGATTGGCCTTCTCCGACGACCTGATCCACTGGCGGCGTTACGAAAAGAATCCGGTCATCGACGTCGGTCCGGTCGGTGCCTGGGACAGTGTGACCACGCTCTTCGGCAGTGTGCTCAAGCTCGATGACGGGTACCTGGGGGCCTACGAGGGTGAGGACGGAAAACGAATGCAGCTCGGATTAGCCTATTCTTCTGATCTTAAGCACTGGACTCGATTTGATGGAAATCCCATCGTCAAGGCGGAAACGGAATATGATCAATCGGGCGACTTTGTCTGCGCACCACATTTGATTCTTCATGAGGGGAGCTTATTTCTCCTCTACACGCACAATTTTCCCTTCGAGGGTGGAAATGCACGAATTGAGATTACCAAATTCAGGTAAATGATTCCGTGGGTAATTTTTGGACGGAGAAAGGCTGTGATGTTATATGATCTGATTTATAACAGATCGTTCTAGTATTCGGAATGAATGAACCCCTTTTTAAGTTGGAGGCTGATTATGAAAACAAAACTGATCGTATTGTTGTTTGTAATTTCGACTTCTTCTGCATTTGGTTTTTTTGACTACTTTGATTACGCTAATCTGAGCGCTATGCAAAACAATTGGAGCGGCACGTATAGCCTCGTAGAAGATCCCGCCCAAGGGGACGGGCACATGGCGAGAATTTCTAACGGTGGAAGCATTGCGGGTAACGATAACCGAACCGCTCCGCCGACCCGTTGGGCCTGGTCGGTTAATAGCCCCGCGAGCATGGGAAATTACCAGGGCCTGGGTATTTTCAACTCAGACGGAACTCGATTTGTACAGTTCCTCTTCGACCAGGCGGCATACGTCAAGATTTATTATACTCTCTATGACGAATATGGCGCAGACCTGACACTAAATTACTGGGAGGCGGGGGCGGGTCTCGATCTCTACGCGATCGCCGGGACCTGGGTTATCAATCTTGACAATACCAATGGACTAACCGTGCTCGTGAATGGAAAGTCGGTCTATACCAATGTCCATGCGCGTCTGCCGCAAGACATGGCAATGCATTTTGAGTTTGCAACCCACTACGGCGGTTCTACCGTCGATATAAACTGGGTACAGGGTGGTTCGCCAGAAGTTTTGCAAGCCGATGAATTTAATTTATCCTTCGCTAACGTGGATTCCACATATTGGACTAACCCGTTCGGGGACTTCTATCAGAATTCCAACCTCACCCATGACAATGTAAGCGGCTGGGGAGGTACCCAGGGTGGATTAAAATCCATCTGCTCGTTTGGTGGATCTAATAATGGCACACTTACTTTGGATATGCTCGGTGTCAAAGAGGATAATTCTTCCACCAGCAACGATAACTGGTGGGGTCTATGGTCCTCAGGATCGCCCTGGAGCCCCCAGGGAGTTATGTTCGGAAACAATGGTTCCTCTCAAACCATTCGGGTTATGGTGGGATCGACGACGACGAATACAGCATTTTCGATGACGGTGGGAACCTTGTATGATTTTCGAATTGTATGGACACCGGGTGTAAAGGTGGAATTTTTCGAAAAAGCCGCCGGTACTTTGACGTGGACCTCCATTCATTCCACCACAAGTAATGTTCCGAGTACCACTCGCCCGATCCAGATTCGGGATGAAACGGTCAGTATGGATGTTCGTAGGATCATACTTACGTCGACCGCTCCTGTTGAATCTGCAGCCACGATCAGTGTAAATATGGGTTCGACATACACGTGGGTTTCCCAAGCCGGTCTCTTGCATGGTGTTTATGTGGCGACGGAAGATCAGATCCGCGGGGTAAATCCAAAGTACTGGCGAAGCTATCCGCCCGCCAGTTATCAGACCTTGAAAAATATAGGCATGGAGACAAGTGCCGAATTCACCTGGAATTATCCGGTGGTCGCCGATAACCACACTGAGTATGAAACTTTCGTTCAAAACCATTACTACGAGGCCGCTGATAATGCAACCGCCATAGGTTACACTGTAAAGTACTGGGAGTTTTGGAATGAAGGAGAACAGCTTTACTACTGGACTCCCCTCGCTAATGGCGACAACGTTACGTTAATGGAAAGAGAATACTATGCCTTCAAGATATTCTACGACAAGATCCGTTCATTAAATGCTAATGCTAAAATTGTCGCTCCGAGTTCCTCTCATTATTGGCCGGAATTGATGGAAGATTTTCTGCACCGCTGCAGCGATGATGGTGTGTCTCTATACGCGGTATCTTGGCATGCCATTGACATCCAGCCACAGGATTTACAAGCCCAGATTGATAATATGACCGCGATATTGAACAATTATTCCAATCTGGGTGTTGCTGAAATTCACATCAACGAATGGGGCTGGCCCTCTGTTCATCCCGGTTCCCAGATGAACTGGTTCTATTACATGGGTAAGGCGGGTGTAGATATTGCCGCCAAGAGCATTTGGGGCTACGAGCCAATTGGTGATCTGCTCATGGACAACGGCAGCACCACTGTTCCTTACTGGGCCTGGGAGTTCTATGGTCATATAGGAACATCGGGCTATACGTCTACTACCAACGATCCCTATGATATAGCCATAGCGGGCCGCGACAATGTGACATCATCTGTCAAACGCCTGATCGTGTCCAGAGAAAGACGGTTCAAGGAATACTGCAGTGATTATGAGCCTTTGAAAACATCGTATATAGGCACCCCGGATAATATCACAGTGAATATCACCAATGCCCCCAATGGCCGGGTTATCGTCAGAACAAGCAGTCTGCCTGCCGCGTCAATTGGTATGCTTGACCAAGCAGGTTTGGATAGTTGCACCTCTGACAACGATACAGGATCGATAAGCGGCGGAGCGCTGACACTGTCTTATACCAACGTTCCGGAAGAGAAGGTTTACCTTGTAAAACTGTTCTGCTCGGATAGTTTGTTCTTTGATGGTTTTGAAAGTAACAACTTCACAACCGGCGGCTGGACAAATTATGGATGTGATACCCAAAGTAGCTACAAGAAGACTGGTACTTATGCCGCTCGATTTAACAGTAGCGATAACTTGACCAAGTCTTTAAGTACTTCTAATTACAAGAAGATTAAGGTCGTGTACGCTCGCTATACCCGTAGTTGTGAGTCGGATGATTACTTTAAGTCAGAGTGGTATGACGGATCGAGTTGGACCGAACTGGAAAGTTTGACGGGCAACAGTGCCTGGACAGTCAAGTCTTATGACTTGCCGGCTGGTGCTGACAACAATGCCAACTTCAAGCTTCGCTTCAAGACAGTGCATAATGGAAGTTCGGATTATGCCTATCTGGATGATGTGTATATCTTTGGCATACCCCAATAAGTCATCCACACTGATGTAGTTAAGACTTGATGCGAGAAAGTTTTCGGTGGATATAAAAAGTGGAAAAAAAGCAATATTTTGGAGGTCAGCCATGCAAATGGACTAACCCTAAAACGCTTTTGGAATTCTGGGGGCTTAAGGGTAAAGCCCCCAGAATCCACTGTACGTATTCCGGGCTGTGTGGTATAATATATAGGCTAAACATAGAGGAGAAGGCTCCGCCTGGAAATGCCCTGATCGCTGTGAAAAATTTACGATAGAAGACGATAAACTCTGTGACCTGTTCGAATTAGCTTTTTAAAATTTCCGGAGAAGGACCATGAATATAAAATTAATAGCGTTGGCGGTTTTAAGCTTGAGCATTTCCGCCTTTGCCTTTTTTGACACATTTGATTATGGGAATCTTAGCCAGATGCAGCAGCATTGGAATGGCACATACGAGCTCATATTAGATCCGATCCAGGGGGATGGGCAAATGGCAAGGATTTCAAATGGCGGAAATATCGCCGGCGGCTTGGACCGTACCGCAACTCCAGCTGTCTGGTCCTGGTCGATCAACAGTCCTAACACTATGGGAAATTACCAGGGTGTGGGTATTTTCAATTCAGATGGAACTAGGTTTGTACAATTTCTCTTTGACCAGGGGGCAAACGTCAAGATTTGGTATAAAGTCTATGACGACTATGGCGCAAGCCTGGAACTTCCTTACACTTCGCCGAATGCTACTCTTAATGTCACCCAAATCGCGGGAATCTGGGTTGTCAAAGTTGACAATACTAATGGATTGACAGTGCTCTGGAATGGAAAGACGGTTTATACCAATACACTTGCGCGTCTACCGCAAGACATGACAATGCATTTTGAGTTTAAAACCCACTACGGCGGTTCTGCCGTCGATATAAACTGGGTACAGGGTGGTTCGCCGGAAATCCTGCAGGCAGATGAATTTAATTCTTCACTGGTGGATTTGGATACCGCATATTGGACTAAAACGTTCGGGTCCTACTATCAGAATGGTAAAGCGACCCATGAGGTCAGTGGCTCATGGGGAGGTAGCCAAGGTGGATTTCAATCAACCTGTATTTTCGGCGGTCTTAATAATGGCGAACTCACTCTGGATTTTCTCGGTGTCAAAGAGAGGACGTCTTCCAGTTCCAACGACAACTGGTGGGGTCTGTGGACCTCCCTGTCGTCAGGGATTAAATTTGGAAATAATGGCTCCTCTCAAGCTATTCGGGTAGTGGTGGGATCAACCTCCTATACCACAGGTTTTTTGATGACGGTGGGAACCTTGTATGATTTTCGGATTGTGTGGACACCGGGGGTTAGGGTAGAGTTTTTCGAGAAAACAGCGGGTGCGTCGTCGTGGACCTCGCTTTATTCCGCAACATCCGGTGTTCCGGATACGCCTTACCTTATCCAGGTTCGAGACGAAACAGTTGGTCTGGATATTCGCAGGATCACACTTCTTTCGACCCCGGTTGTTGAACCGGCAAGTTCCACTATTGATGTAAACTTGAGTTCGACGTATAATTGGGTTTCCCTAGCCGGTTTCTTGCATGGTGTTTATGTGGCAACGGAAGATCAAATCCGCGCGGTAGCTCCAAAGTACTGGAGAAGCTATCCGACCGCTAATTACCAGACCTTAAAAAATGTAGGTATCGATACGAGTGCCGAGTTTAGTTATTTAGTGAATGGACAGCAAGTACCGGTGGATTCAACCAATCGTGCTCAATATGTTACTTATGTTACCAATCATTATCACCAGGCCGCGGATAACGCCTCTGCCATAGGTTACACTGTGAAGTACTGGGAGTTTTGGAGCGAAGGGGAAGGGATATATGTCTGGGATCCCATGTCGCGTGGTGAAACCGTTGATAAAATGGAAAGAGAATACTATGCATTCAAGGTATTCTACGATACTATTCGCCAATTACAGCCGGATGCTAAAATCGTGGCTCCAAGCTCCTGTCATTATTGGCCCGATCTGATGGATGATTTTCTAAGACGCTGCAGTTTGGATGGTGTACGCCTCGATGCTGTTTCCTGGCATGTTATTGACGTCCAACCTCAGGAATTGCAGGCACAGGTCGATAATATGACCGCAATTCTGAACAAATATCCCAATCTGGGAGTTACCGAAATACACATCAACGAATGGGGCTGGCCAAGCATACTGCCGGGGGCCCAGATGAACTTTTTCTATTATATGGGCAAAGCTGGCGTAGATATCGCATCAAAAAGTATCTGGGGATACGAACCGCTAGATGATCTAATTATGGATAATGGCAACCCCGCAGTTCCCTACTGGGCCTGGGAGTTTTATGCCAATATGGGCCCTGTTACCTATTTATCCACTACCGACTATCCCAATACAGTGGCTCTGGCAGGCACCGATAAGACAGATTCTTCGATCACGCGGTTGATAGTGGCTAGAGAGAGAAAATATAAAGAATATACCTCCGATTCGGTACCGTTAAAAAAGGCGGTAACTGGCTTACCGATAGATATCACTGTAAACGTGACTTCGGTTCCAGATGGTCCCATGATCGTTCAAACCGTCAGCTTACCGGCGTCAAAGGATTTGCTCACAGAGGGCATGTTGAGTTCGCTGACGTTGGAGTCAAATCGAACAGTTACCGGTGGGCAGACAACGCTTTCGTTTCCCCAGGTTAACGATGAGCAGGTTTTTCTCATACAACTAATGAGCGAAAGAGCATTGGTATTCTATGATGGATTTGAAAGTAACGATTTTACTGCTGGAGATTGGATAATACATACCTGCAGTCTTCAATCGACTTATCAATATGCTGGAACATATGCCTCCATCTTTAACTATAGCGATAATTTGACCAAGGCTTTAGATACAACAGGAAAAAAGAGCATTGAGGTAAGATATGCACGTTTAACCCGTAATTGTCAGACAAATCATCATTTTATTGTGGAATGGTATGACGGTACAACCTGGTTTACTCTTGAGGATTTGACAGGCAATAGTGCCTGGACCGCCAAGAGCTTTCATTTACCATCAGGGGCTAATAATAATCCAAATTTTAAGCTTCGATTTCGGACAAGTTTGAATGGATCTACAAATTATGCTTATTTGGATGAGGTAAAAATTTTTGCTACGTCGATGAACTTAGTTCAAGGTTCGGTGGAGTTGCAAGACTTTCCATCCGCGATAGCGGGAAAACAAGTGTCCATTGAGATTAGAAACCCTGGTGAATTGACCCCTGTGGAAACGGATAACGTAACTCTGGATGGCACGGGCCATTTCACGTTTTATACCAACCTTTCGGGCAGCTATGATTTGACGGCGAAGGCTTCACATTGGTTGAAGCAGAAGAAGACGGGTATTAACCTCCACAACGCTACGGTTGACTTTAGTTTGATCAATGGAGACTGTAACGGGGATAACGATGTAACTCCGACGGATCTTTCGTTCATTCTAGCAACCATGGACACCGGAACTGGTGGACTAGGTTGGGACGAAAAGGCGGATTTGGACGGCGACGGAGAGATCACCTCAACCGATTTAAGTATTGTGCTGGCGAACATGGATATAGCAGGCGATCAATAAAGGGCACTTTTGAAAACAGAACTTCCACAACGGATTAATTAAATTTATGACAGGAATGAACTTTTCATGACTCAGCCTGATTTTACAGATAAATTAGGCGATAAGGATAGACCTTTAACTGCCACAGAGGCCGGATGGGGGTACGTTTCTACCGATAAGACCCTCTACAAACCATTAGAACAAGTATCCATTTCGATTCGCGGACCCGCCCAGTGCGCGAGAACATTTCGCGTCGAATGGTACGATGGATTAGGCCGCCGGTATGGGCATATTTTTAGAGAATTACAGAATAATTCCGCGGTGGTTAATTTTAACGCCGGCGGATTTCCTGGGATGCAGTTTATCAAGGTCTGCTTTGATCCGGTCAGTGAAGGCGATCCGCACGATCGTCTGGTCAACTTCTATCTTGAAGCCCAGACACAGATGACCTGTGATGATAAAGCAATTTCCGAGATGTATGAGATTTCAAAGCAGGCGATACGTTTAAATCGCCGCCGTTACACGCTTCCGGAAGGGGAGGTGATCGGATATACGACGGCCGATTCAGGAAACGGGATGGATTTCTGGCTTCGCGACATGTTTTACAATTCCGGGGGTTATCTGCTTTGGGAGCATGATGTCACAAGCGGCCTTGAAGCGAATTGGAGCCGACAAAGATCGGACGGACATTTTCCTGACTGGGTAGATGACGAGGGCCAGTCTGATCGGATGCCCAGCGAATCGGACGTTGAATATATTGCCGTACTTGCCCTGTATCGAACATGGATGGTCACCGGGGACAAGGCTTGGCTTGAAAAATACTTGCCGGTTGTGGAGCATGGGTTAAGGTACTTAACCAGTAATCCTATCCGCTGGGATGAAAAACTTGGAATGATCAAGCGGGGGCATACTTGCGATACGTGGGATTTTGATATTGAGACGGATCAATATCATTCTGAAACTCGAGCCGTAGCCGCTATTTGTGACCAGACGGGACTGTATGCGGCGTATCTGGCTATGTCTACGATCTATGCTTACCTTGATGATGAAACCCAGTCTATCGAATACAGGAGGCTTGCTGACGAATTACGTCAGCGATGCGAGAATATTTTATGGGATGGTGAAAAGTTTCGGCATCATGTGCATTTGACATCAATAGACCATGATGGTTTTGATGAAGGTCGGCAATTGGCCATGGGAAATGGCTGGGCGATGATACGTGGTTTAGCGAGTCATTCTCAGTGCCTGATGATTTTACGAACCTATGAGGAACGATGGAAGAAAACCGGTCATCGGTTCCCGTGGTGGAGCCTGGAACCCGGGTATCCGATCGATCAGGGTCAGGTATTGAAAAAATACGCCGACTATCTTCAGCCCGGAGGGTATTGCAACGGTGGAATGATGCCCTTTGTCGGTGCAACCTTGTCTCTGGCGGCTTTTCAACATGGCCGGGAAGATCTTGGAGCACGGCTTCTATCGGATTATGCCAAATTTATCGAGGAGCAAGGCGGGCAAATTTATACCTGGTATTGGCCGAACATGCAGCCGGGATTTCGAACCACCACCAACAACACCACCGGGCATGACGGCTGGGGAATGGGACATTGGGTGGATGCCCTGGTCGAAGGAGTGACCGGACTTCGGATTTTGGAACCCAAGCTCAACGCAGTGGAAATCTCCCCACGGTGGGTGGCGGCGGGAATTCATGAAGCACATGTGGTGGTTCATTTCTCATCCGTGGATCGGTACGTGGCTTATGATTATTATGTCGATCGCGGCCGGATGGTAATCCGCGTCACTGGCTCGATGAAGCAGATCAACCTGCGTATACTTGTCCCCACTGACCTTTCTGTTGAAAATGCGATTATAAACAATATCCCCGCAACTTTCGAAATCGAGCAGATTGAAAAATCGAATTATCTGCTTTTGAAGCTTACAGAAGCTGTGGTTTGGGAAATTCAAATTTATTTAACTCACTGTTTTAGATAAAGAAAGATTTATGAATCAAGAAAACGATCAAAGTCAATTGCTCACTCCTGAAGTTCAAGCCTATTATGACGACAAGAAATTATTTCACCGCAATGCCTTCTGGCTGCTCTTCGGAAACTTCGCGATGGGATTGGGGCTTGGAGTTTGCATGTTGATCCCCTTGCACATGGACCGTGTGGGAATGAATGCCACTCAGATTTCACTGGGTTTTTCCATCAATGGCTGGCTCATTGCTTTTTTGATGATTTATATTTCATACCGCAGCGATAATTGCCAAATTCGATGGGGACGGCGGCTTCCTTTTCTCCTCTTGTCGATTCTGCCGGTGTGTTTGTCGCTGGTTTTGTTCCCTCATACGAAAACCATTCTGACCTGCGTACTGGTCTTTGCGATTTATCGGTTTTTTATAAACTTCAAGGAACAAACATATCCTTTTCTTTCTTATGATATCGCAAGGAAGGAATACTGGGGCCGCAGCTGGGCATTGCAGATGGCGGGTGGGATGTTCGGGGCTTGGCTGGCAAATGTGGGTCTGATGCGATTGGTGAGTAGATGGGGCGAGGCCAATGTATTTTATCTGGCTGCCGCGATGTTGTGTTTATTGACCTTGACGACGGTTCTGTTTTTGAAAGAGCCTCCGATCCGCGTTAAAAACCCTCCACCGTTTAAAATTTCCAATCAGCTTAGAATCGGTTTCAGCGACAAGCGGAATTGGCTGCTCTTTATCGGATTTGGGTTTTGCGGGGTGGCCACGATGCCCACCATGCAGTTTGCTGTTTTGCAGGCCAAGAAAAACATCATGCTGAACGAAGCCCAAATCGGTATGGCGATGTCCTGGGCGGCCATTGCAGCCATGTTGATGACCTTTCCCGCCGGATTACTGACAGACAAACTGGGGGCAATTCGCACCACGATTATTGGATTCAGTATGATCGTCGCAGCCAGTTTCTTTGGCTATAACGCCCATACGTCTTTCCAGCTAAGCATAGCGATGGTTTTGTTGGTCAGTGGGGGAATCCTGACTTACAATGCCACCCTCGTTTTTTTGGTGCACGGAATTCCTCGTGCGATCATAGCTTCTTTTAGCGCTTGTAACGGGATGTTTTGTGCCTTTTTCGCCGCTACGATGCAACTGGTCTGCGGATGTTTGATCGATTATTCCGGTGGTAATTATTCACTCGCCTTCCCCTTTGGCGCTATTCTCGGCGGAGGTGGCATCATTATGCTTATCATCGTCGGTTACTTGCGAAATAAATCGGCGGAGACTGAATTGGCTAGCCTCAATCCTGAATTTGCGAAAACACAGTAATTACGGTACAAAGTACACTTATGTCAGACAGGTAAAGGATCAGGAATGTCAAAATACGCGTTAAATAAAGGCATTTGTCAACGGCAGGTGCATTTGGATTTTCACACGTCGGCGTTAATACCTCAAGTGGGTCACGAATTTGACCCTGATGAGTTTGCCCGGACCATCAAGTCCGCCCATATCGATTCGGTCACCGTCTTTGCCGTCTGCCACCACGGTTTGGCCTACTATCCCTCGAAGGTTCAAAACCAGCATCCGGGTTTATCCTGCGATCTCCTGGGCCGGCAGATCGAAGCCCTGCACAAGCAGGACATTCGCTGTCCGATTTACATTACCGTCGCATGGAATTACAAACAGGCCAATTTGCGTCCGGAATGGAAAATGGTTGATAAGAATGGCTGTGATTACCAGGACAGTGGCGCGGGCTTTTATGCCTACCTGCAGTTTTTCAACACGCAGTATGAACAGCTCTTACAGGCCACCACGCAAGAGATTTTAAAGAATTACGATGTGGATGGGTTGTTCTTTGATATTGTTTTTTCTCCCCTGCACAACGGTGGACCTTATGATGATGTGTCCGCCGCGATTCGAAACAAATTTGGATGGGAGGAACCAACGGATGCAAACGCGGTTATGATCGACGTGTATCTGCGCCGGGAGTTTGCCCTCCGCATGAACAAACTGATCCGTAAAATAAACAAAAATTGTACGATTTTCTATAATACCCACCACCAGTTAAATCTTTCTTCCGCGTTGAGCTTGCGTGATGAACTGAAATATCAAACGCACCTCGAAATGGAGTCCCTGCCAAGCGGATTCTGGGGTTACTACCATTTTCCCATGTTGGCGCGCATGATGCAGACACTGCCGGTGACCGGGATTGGCATGACGGGTAAGTTTCAAAAAATGTGGGGCGACTTCGGTGGCCGAAAACCCCTGCCCGCCCTGGAATATGAATGCTTTCGCAGCCAGGCTTTGGGGTTCGGCAACAGTGTCGGTGATCAACTGCATCCCTCCGGCAAGATATGCCGGAGCACTTATCAGCTTATCGGCCAAGTCTACCGGCAGACTGAAAATGCGGAAGCCTTTTATGCCGGTTCACAGCCTGTTCCGCAGGTGGGAATTATTTCCCCCGGTCATGCCGGTCTTTCCCGCAATGAATACACGACTTCCATCGAGGGAACTATTTTGATGATGGAGGAACTTCATTACGAATGTCAGCTTATCGATGACAAAACACCGCTGGAGCAATACGAAATAATTGTATTGCCTGATACGGTGGCGGTCGATGAGGCCATGGCCGCCAAAATCAAAACCTATTACCGGAAAAACGGTAAACTTATGCTTTCCGGCAAAAGCGGACAAAGTGCCGATGGCCAATGGATGTTGGATTTCCTGCCCTATCAATGTGTAGGAACAGAGCCGCTGTATCCGACCTTCCTGCGGTATTCGTCCGGCCTTTTTGCCGATCGGATCCCGATGGATGAGGTGATGTACGAGCAGGGAACTCGTTTGCGGCAAGATCAATCAATGGCGGTGTGGGTAAAAAGAGTCGTGCCTTATTTCAACCGCACTGCCAACCATTTCTGCTCGCACTCTCACTCGCCGCCGGAAAAACTTTCTCGTTTTCCAGCAGCCATTTCCGACAACCGGATCGTTGCCTTCGCCGATCCTATCTTCCACGCCTATCGAAAACATGGAAGCGAGATTTATCGTCTGCTGGTCCAGAAGGCACTCGAAAAACTTATCGGTCAAACACCCTTCGGATACTCGCTTCCGAGAACCGTGCTGCAAACTGTTCGCCACCGGGGGAAAGATGCGTTGATTACGTTGCTTCACTACATCCCAATCCGTAAATGCACCAGCATCGATGTTGTCGATGAGCGGTCTGGCTTGGGTGGGTTGCGATATGAGATACGAACCGATATGCGTCCTAGCTCGGTTGGAGTTTACGGCTACGAAGAGTTTTTGGAGATAAGAAGTATTTCGGACCATTACGAAATAGTTCTACCGAAGGCAGAAGGGAGAATTTTGTTGACCATCAAGAGTGTTTTGGAGAGATAAAATGCAATATCGTGGTAAATACGAAATTTTCGATTCTAGCCATATCCATACCGATTCCGTTACAAAGCGAATCAACAAGGTCAAACTGGAAAACCTTATTAATCCTAAAGAAACATCGGCTGTGAAATATGATGTGGGAGAGCGGAAAGCGGCTATTACAGAATTGGCTGAAAACATGGTAAATACATCTCAATCCAATAAGCCGGTGATCTGGTTTACGGGGGCCCATCTGGTTAAAAACGGCCTGGGACCGATCGTTGTTGACCTGTTGCTTAGGAAGGTGATTTCGCTTGTGGCAACCAACGGGGCGGGCATCATCCACGATTTTGAGCTGGCCATGATCGGCCAAACGAGTGAATACGTTCCCAATGCCCTGCCCGAGGGAAAGTTCGGAAGGGCAACGGAACTCGGGTATATCAACGCAGCTCTGGCAGAGGGCCATGAGCGGCAAATCGGCTACGGTGAGGCCCTAGGGGCCTTGATCTGTGATGGAAAGTTCCGGTCAGACGTGGAAAGGCGGCTCGGGGTTTCTCGGCCCATCGAATTTCTATATCCTGACGTTTCCGTTATTGCGATGTGTTACCGGCACCACGTGCCGTTGACTGTCCACGTCGGAATCGGCACTGATGTGATCGACCAGCACCCGAACTTTGATGGCGCCGCCAAGGGCGGATGTTCGGGAAGAGATTTTCTCATTTATACCCAATTGGTGACGAAGATGACACAAGGCGGGGTGGTCTTAAACATCGGCTCGGCCGTCACGGGTCCCGAAGTGCTTTTAAAGGCCGTCTCAATGGCAGGAAATATCGGCAAACCGCCCCGCGGGATCATCACCGCCGATTTCGACCTCAAACCATACCACCCCGAAGCGATGAAAGACGAAAACAGCTGCTACTATTATTTTCGACACCACAAAAGCGTCGTGACGCGAGTTCCGGAGGCATTCGGCGGCAAGGGCCACTACATACAAGGCGATCAGAAGATAACCATACCAAAATTGTACCAGGAAATCATTAAACTGTTGTGAAATGGAGAAATAAACAAAAATGAAATTGGACCAGGTTAAAAGGTATCTTGATACCTTTGCCGATCTGCACATCGGCGTATTGGGCGATTTTTGCGTCGACGCCTATTGGCTTTTGGATGAGACAAAGATCGAGTACTCCGTCGAGACCCGCAAGCCCACACATGCGGTGTGCCGTCAAAATTACAGCCTCGGCGGGGCGGGTAACGTGGTCAGCAATCTTGTCGCTTTAAGTGTGGTCGATGTAAAAGCATTCGGCGTTATCGGCGATGACGTCTTTGGCCGGGAGATGCTTGATCTTTTGCACCGCCGGAACGTTGACGCAACCGGCATGATTGTCCAAAAAGAAAACTGGGCCACCAGCGTCTATGCCAAACCGTATGTGGACCTGGAGGAAAAAGAGCGAATCGATTTCGGACGGTTCAACTTTATTTCTGATGCGACGGTGGACAGGCTGCTAGACGCCCTTGAGCAGGCGATTGAAAATTTAGATGGTCTGATTGTCAACCAACAGCTTCATCAGGGCGTGCATAGCGAATATTTAATCACCGGCTTGCAAAAACTGATTGATCAGCATCCGAACAGGGTGATTTTGCTCGATTCGCGGGACATTTCCGACCGCTACCGCAACGTCATCTGCAAACTAAACGCCAACGAGGCGGCGAGAATTTGTGGTCAAAAACGAGAAGTCGGTCAGGCCATTGCGGCCGAAGAACTGATCGATTATGCCCGCAAGATTTATGGCGGCACGGGTCGACCGGTGGTGATTACGCGTTCGGACCGAGGAATTATGGCCTTTGATGGAAACAAGGTTTACCATGTGCCTGGAGTGCTGATTATGGGGGATATCGACCCGGTGGGAGCGGGTGATGCAACGGCCTCGGTGATTACCGCGGCACTATCGGCCGGGATGAAACTTCCGGAGGCGATTGAAATCGGAAATTATACGGCGGCCATTGTGGTCCAGAAAATACGTCAGACAGGTACCGCCGGCACGCAGGAAATTCTGACACTCGCCGCTGACTGTGATTACGTCTATTGTCCGGAAATAGCCGATGATATCCGCAAACGCAAGTTTTGGCGCGATTCGGAAATTGAAATTGTCAATCGTGACCTCTCTTTCGAGCAGATCAAGCATGTGATTTTCGATCACGATGGAACAATTTCCACACTGCGGCAAGGGTGGGAGCAGATCATGGAACCGGTGATGGTCAAATCCATCCTCGGTCGCCATTATCTCGACGCCCCGGAAGAGCTATACCAGCAGGTCTTGCGGCGGGTGCGGGAATATATCGATCAATCCACTGGCATTGAAACAATCGTACAGATGCAGACTCTGGAAAAAATGGTCCGGCAGTTCTGCCTGGTCGAGACAAGAGATATTCTCGACCCAGCCGGGTACAAACAGATTTATAATCAGGCCTTGATGGAAATGGTGCGGATACGCACTGGCAAACTCCAGCGAGGGGAACTGGACCCTGGTGATAATACCATCAAAGGCGCCCCCGAATTTTTACAGGCCTTGTATGAGTGCGGAGTGAAGTTATATTTGGCCAGCGGGACGGACCACGCCGATGTCGTTCGCGAGGCGAATATCCTCGGCTACGCGGATTTGTTCGAAGATCGGATATACGGTTGGACCGGTCAGGGAAATGGATCGGCCAAAAAGATGGTCATTGAGCAGATCCTTCACGAAAATAAACTTTCCGGGTCGCAGCTTTTATGCGTCGGAGATGGTCCCGTGGAATTGCGATTGTGCAAGAAGGTAGGTGGTCTGGCCGTAGGGGTGGCCAGCGACGAGATCCGACGCTATGGTCTGAATTCCGCCAAGCGTACCCGGCTGATCAAGGCCGGAGCTGATATCCTTATTTCCGATTATTCGCAGCGGGAAACGCTTCTGTCATTGCTTTTTCATCAAAAGGAAACACGCAATGGATAATCGAGTCATTCAAAAGAAATTACAGACTTTGGAGGAACATTCAACCCTATTTTTGTTTCCCCTGGAATCCTGGCAGGTTCGGACTGCCGAGTTCCTGGGACCCGAACGGTACAAGTTTGATGGCGACTGGAAAGACGTGTCGCTGCCTTCTGCGTGGGCGGCGGGAAAGACCGTTTTTCTACGATGTAAGGTCCGCGTGCCCGAAAGGCTACCTAAAGGCGATGTTTATTGGAGTTTTAAATATGAAATGCTTGAAGGCTTGATGTCCATCGACGGGCAACCCTATTGTGGTATCGATAAGTTTCATGATCGGGTAAAAATACCGCGAACAACGCAATTTGATCTTTCCCTCGAGTTTATGTCGGTTCCCGATATTTATCATCAACCGCAGTTAAAGGACACGAAAGGAACGCTATATGGGGTATTTATCACTATTATCGATCCGGTGATCGAAGGCGCTTATTACGACATCAAGTTTGCCTGGGAGGCCTCACAGGTCGTCAAGGACCAACGGCGGAAGCGTCTTTTGGAGGAAGCGGTGGAGAAGTCTATTTTGGCTATTGACTTGACCCTGCCAAGGGACCGGCTGATCATTGAAGTGCAAGCTAGCCGGAAAATTTTGAAGGAAAATATCGGGCAGATTGCTTCCGACCCGGAAGCAGGCAGGCTTTTTCTCGCCGGTCACACTCACATCGATACCGCTTGGCTCTGGCCGATCCGCGAGACAGTTCGAAAGTGCGGCAGGACGTTTTCCACTTCGTGCCGCTTGATGGAGCAGTACCCGGACTTTTACTTTTCCTGCAGCCAGGCACAGCTCTACAAATATACCCAAAAATACTATCCCGACGTTTATCGCCAAATCAAAAAATGGGTAAAGAAAGGCCGATGGGAAACCACGGGCGCCATGTGGGTGGAGGCGGATTGCAATGTCACTTCCGGAGAATCATTGATCCGGCAAATCCTTTACGGATTGGACTTTTATCGCAGAGAATTCGGCACACGGCCCCGGACCTGCTGGTTGCCGGACGTGTTCGGTTATCCGGCCACATTGCCGGAAATCCTCAAAGGCTGCGGTGTGGATTATTTCTACACCAATAAATTACATTGGCAGAGCCAGAACCCGTTTCCGTACCACCTGTTTCGATGGCGAGGATTGGACGGCAGCGAAGTGATTGCCCACATCCCAAAACTGCCCAATTATTACCTGGGGTTACCCTCACCTGAACAATTTTCTACTTCTTGGGATAATTACCTTCAAAAAACTGAGTATCCGGAAGTTCTCTTTCCCTATGGACACGGCGACGGCGGCGGCGGACCGACGACCGGCATGCTCGAAGTAATCGCCCGGGGCAAAAAGTTTCCGGGCCTTCCCACCCTTCGGAACGGGTTGTCGCAGCAATATTTTGATGATCTGGTAAAGCAAAATCCCGATTTGCCCGTCTGGGACGGAGAACTATACTTGGAAACCCACCAGGGCACGTACACCACGCAGGGGATCATCAAGAGGACCAACCGAAAAACGGAACTTTTGCTGCGTGAAGCAGAAATATTCGGCTCTTTCGCTCAAACCCAAGGTGGCAAGTTCAATGCCGAAACCCTCCGGTCGGCTTGGGAAACGACCTTGCTGCATCAATTCCATGACATCTTGCCCGGAAGTTCCATCGGTCAGGTGTATAAGGAAACGCTAGGTGAGCTGGTAAAAGTGAAAGAGATTGCGGAAGATGTGATCGAAGAAAGTTTATCGATCCTCATGCCGGAAAAAATGAAAAAGGGCGAGGAAAGAATCGTTGTTTTCAACTCGCTCTCTTGGGCAAGAAATGACGCAGTTGTGGCTACGGTTCCCGATTACGGCGACGATGTTTGTGTCTGTTCCACGGAAGGGGAGTCTTACCCAACGCAGATCCTTAAACGAGCCAAAGGCAAGACGACCATAGCTTTTGTGCCAGATCAAATCCCACCGATGGGATATGCCGTATACAGCCTAGTCAATCAACGAAACAGGGAAAATTCACAGCTAAAGGTTTCCTCATCACGGATACAAAGCCCTTATTATTGCCTGGAGCTCACCCGTCAGGGAGCGATCTCTCGTTTGCTGGATAAACAAAACCAGCGGGAACTCGTTTCCCAGGGGGTGGTGGCCAACGACCTGCAGTTGCTGCAGGATGGCCCGGAGCTGGAAGACGCGTGGAACATCTTTCCGACTCTGGACAAGCGGCGTTATGCGTTTGAGGGCAAAACCACTCTTAAGGTGATGGAAGAAGGGTCCGTTCGTGGTGTGGTGCGGATCAATCGAACGCACCGCGGTTCAACTTTTGTACAGGACATAATTGTTTACACCCATTCCCCGCGAATCGATTTTGTAACTCACGTCGATTGGCATGAAAAAAGCACTATGCTGAAAGTGGCGTTCCCGCTGGAAATCCGAACTATGCGGGCTACCTTTGAAGTGCAGTTCGGCGCCCTTGAACGGCCGACGCACCGTAACACTTCGTGGGACCGATCAAAATTCGAGGTTTGCGGCCAGCGGTGGGCGGACATTTCCGAAGCTGGCTACGGTGTGAGTCTGCTCAACGACTGTAAGTATGGCTACGATGTGTACGATAACATCCTGCGATTAACACTTCTTCGAAGCACAATCTACCCTGACCCGAAGGCCGATGAGGGTCAACATGAATTTACCTACAGCCTTTTGCCCCACCGGGGAGATTGGTGGCAGGGTCAAACAGTTCGATCCGCCTTGGAACTGAACGTCCCTGTACGGTCCCAGGTGAAAAAGATGGCCCCGACTGGCTTGCCGAAGAAGAGTTTTATAACCCTGATGGGTCTGCCGGCAGTTGTCGAGACCTTCAAGGTTGCCGAGGATGGCCGTGGATATATCCTGCGGATATATGAACCGCACGGCAGCCGAGGAACCGCTACGATCAAAACGGAGCTTCCGATTAAGCAGGTGATCGAGTGCAACCTGGTCGAGGAAGATAAAGGAAAGGTCATATCCGATAATGGCAAATTTGATGTAATACTGAAACCTTTTTCGATAAAAACATTCCGTCTGTTAGTTTAATCCACAGATTCTGCTGGAGACCTGATTTATCCTTTCAGTTTTATACCGAGCCGGCAAAAACTGCGGTCTTACCCAATCCTTCCGGACCCATGCCCTGATAGCCACCGTCGATGGGAAGATCGACGGCCGTTACAAACGAGGCATCATCACTTAACAAGAATAATACAGGTCCAGCGCATTCGATGGGTTCCCCGCATCGTTCAAGCATATGATATTGGCCCCAAATGGAATCCCATTTTTCTCGTCCACCACCTGCCAGCTCCGCCGCCTTGTAAACCTCACGAGTCCAGATCCATCCGGGGCTGACGCTGTTAACTCGAATGTTGTATTTGGCAAGATCCAGTGCCATGCATCGGGTCAAAGTGTGTACGGCGCCTTTGGCGGCATTGTAGGTCCAGCGGTTGACTTGGGCCGCAAAAGCCGAGATGCTGGACATGTTCACAATCGCTCCTCCGCCTTGCTTTCTCATCGGCTCAATAACCTGTTGAATCATTCGGGCGTAGGCAATAGGACCAACCATAAAAACACGCTCCCAGTCTTCTGTGGTCGCGTCCAGTCCTTTGGCGGTAAACGAAAAAACGTTGTTAAAAAGATAATTTACCCTGCCATATCGGGACATCGTTTCACCGACGATGCTTTTACAGAACTTTTCATCCGCCATATCGCCTCGGCAAAAAAGCACATGATATCCACATTCGGCCAGTTCTTTGGCCGTGGCGTTGCCAATTTCGCTTATTCCGGAAAAAACGACTGACGCACCCTCTCTGCATAACTCCTCCATAACCGCTCGGCCAATACCCGACGACCCGCCTGTTATGATGACAACTTTGTCTTTGAAACGATCTTTAACCGGGGTTCGCTGTCGCATGATTACCTCCTTCGTAAACGAAAGATTTACTCTTTATCCTCATAAATTTTCAATCGCCAAGGCACGGACCGGAGAGCCGTCTCTATCCTTTATTTTCAGCGGAGCAGCCACAAAGAAAACTTTATCACTTTTGAGTTTGTTAAGATTCGCCAAGCCCTCGACGATGACAATCTGGGCTTTAAGAAGTATCTTATGGACTTTTTCCCATTCGATAGGATGGACGCCTGGCGTCTCCAAACCAAGCATGGCGATCTTTTTTTGAGCGAACCATTTGGCCAATTCGGGACTGATCATGGGTCCGTTGAAAAAATATTCCTTCCGGGGAAATTTCATCCACCAGTCGGTACGCAGAATAATACGGGATCCAGACGTTATTCGGGGCTGATATGCTTTGAAATCATCGGGAACCAGGTTATATTTCGGCTTAAGATGAGTAAAATCGAGTACTTCCGCCAGTCCGACGCATTTGGATAAATCGAGTTTATCAACTGTTTTACCATCATCGTAAAAATGAAAGGGGGCGTCAAGGTGTGTTCCATGATGCGTGCTGATGATCAATTGTGTAATGTTATATTTCATGGAATCGATTGTGTGGTGCACTATTACGGCACATTTGGGATCCAAAGGCATTGTTGGAGCACCATGATAGATCGGCAGCGAAAGATCAATAATCCTACTCATTTTAGAGTTCCTTTATCTTTTTAAATCTTTTTCCGCCATTTGGAGATGGTCGCGCATCGCCAAGGCTGCCTTCGCCGGGTCTTTTTTCTGGACGGCGGCAAGAATAGACTTATGGCCACGTATGGCATGTTCTATTCCGTCTCGTTTCATCGTTTTCAGACGGGATTTTCGCAGGAGTTCCGTCAGCGGTGAAAGCATGATTTCAAAAACTTTATTTCCGGTGGCATTGATCAGGATATTATGAAACTCAAGATCTTTTTCCACGCAAATATCCAGGTCGGTTCTATTTTCTTCCAGTTCCCGAATGGTTTGGATCAGGGCATCAATGTGAGGCGGTTTAGCCCTGACCGCCGCAAAACGCGCAATATCGCATTCCAAACATTGTCGGGCTTCCATTAAGTCCGCCAATACGGATTTTGACCGGCGAAGCGCAAGGACCATCATCTCGGAAATGGGGGTGATGGAAAACTCTGCCACCTTCGTGCGACGCCCTTGAGTAATATCAATCAACCCCTGTGATTCAAGCACGCGAAGTGCCTCGCGCATACTGAATTTGCTTACCCCGATGTTACTGGCCATTTCACTTTCGGCGGGTAAGTCAGTTCCAGGTTTAAGATTACCGTTGATAATAAATTCCTGCAAAACCTTAACCGCCTGCTCGACCTTGTCTGTATTTTGAATGGGATTTAAATATTGGGTTGCATCGCTGATCATAACATGATATTATAATATGAGTTGAATTTTGTCAATATCTTTTTTCAATATAGGTTCGGATGGTTAGAATAGATTTTCCTTACGATCATTTTCCGTTTTTGGAAGTTCCGGACAATAATCTTGTCGGAGTTTTTTCTCTTCCAAAACCGTTTATAGAAAAACCAGAAGGCGTTATACTTCGTGAGGCGATGGCTCACCCGACTGGGTCGGGAACCCTTACGGAAATGACAAGGGGCTTGAAAAAAATCCTGATTGTCTCGGACGATCATCACCGCCCCACACCGATCAACCGAATCCTGCCCGTTATTCTGGAGGAGTTACATCACGCCGGTTTTAAGAATGATCAGATAGAGATCATGATGGCCTTGGGTTCACATCGCCCCATGACGCCGAAAGAACTCAGAGCAAAATTGGGGGACAAAGTAATCGACAATTATTGCGTATGGAACCATGACTGGAAAAATCCCGATCAACTTTATTTTGCCGGTCGCGTGGATCCGGGCATTGATGTCTGGGTCAATCGTAAAATAAAGGAGTTTGATTTCGTCCTGGGGCTGGGAAGGATCATGCCCATTGATGTCTGTGGATTTACCGGCGGTGGGAAAATTATAGTTCCCGGTATATGCGGAGAAAAAACCAATGGAGACTTTCACTGGGTTCGCGCCCACTTGCCGCGGGAAGAAATAATCGGTCGGCGGGATAATCCCATTCGCCACGTCATCGATAATTGCGCCCTGGCGGCGGGTCTTGATGCTATATTTAACGTGATTATGGACGGTGAGGGCAAAATTGCACATGCCGTTTTTGGGCACACGATACAGGCGCACCGGGTTGGAGCTGAGCATGCCATTAAAGCTCACAAGGTTGAAATCCCTTATAAGTCCGATATTGTGATTGCCAATGGTTATCCTTTCGATATCGAATTCTGGCAGGTTAACAAGGCACTGGATAACGCATCCGCCGTAATAAGAGATGGCGGCGTCATCATTATGGTCTCGCCTTGTTATGAAGGACTGTCAAAAACTCACGAAAGGGAAATTATGCAATTTGGGTACCGTTCTTCCCGCGAGGTAAAACAATTGGTCGCAGAAGGCAAGATCAGACATTTGGTAGTAGCCGTCCACATGATTCAGGTGGCTGAGGCAACCATCGATAGAAGCATTAAATGTATCCTGGTCACTGATGGTATCGAACCCGAGAAAATCAAAAGAGTAAATTTGGATTACGCGGAACAACCTCAAGTGGCTTTGGAAAAGGCCTTGGCCCAACTTGGACAAGAGGCCAAAATAACCGTTTTACATGGCGCCGCGGAAATGCTGCCCATTATCAAAGAGAAAGCGGGAAACTGAAAATGAAATTAAAAGATAAAGTGGTGATTATTACTGGAGCGGCGGGGTCTATTGGCAGGGCGGCGGTCGATTTATTTGTATCCCAGGGGGCAATTCTATCGATCGTGGATATTGATGAAAATCTATTAAAGGTACTCGCCGACAAAATTCAAAAGGCAGGAGGCAAGGTCCTCAATTTTTCCGTGGATGTTTCCAGTGAGCCGCAGGTGAAGAGCGTCATTCAAACGACGCTGAAAACTTTTGGTAAAATCGATATTGTGGTCAATGGCGCGGGAATTTGCCGGATGATTCCTATCGCCGATATCCAGGTTGAAGAGTGGGATCATATGATGGCCGTGAATCTGAGAAGCGTTTTTCTTTTTTGCAGGGAAGTGTTCCCGCACATGAAAAGCAGAGGTTATGGTAAGATAATTAACATTGCCTCGGCTGCGGGCAAGATCGGAGGACTTGCGGCCGGGGCTCATTATTCGGCCAGTAAGGCGGGCGTCATTTGTTTTACGAAAAGTTTGGCCCTTCAGGCCGCGCCCTACAAAATTAACGTCAATGCGGTTTGCCCAGGTCCGACTAAAAGTGAAATGACCGAGGCCTGGGGAGAAAAAACAAATAAAGACTTCGCCGCCATAATTCCTTTTAAAGAATATGCGGAACCAATCGATATAGCGGAAGCGATTTTGTTTCTGGCGTCGGATCGAGCCAAATATATAACGGGTGAGATTCTGGATGTGAACGGTGGACTCGTTATGGATTAAGTAATAGTTGGTTCTGTGGAGAGCATGGAATGATTGAGATATATGATAATTTTGTCGATGGTAAATGGGGTCCTTCCGGTAGCGGTGAGACGTATCCGCAGAAGGACCCTGCTGACTTAACGCAGGTTACGGGACTGTGGCCAAAATCCACCGTCGAGGATGTTAGGAAGGCGATAGACGTTGCGGAAAGAGCCTTTGAAGCGTGGCGATCTTTGACAATTTACAAACGAGCGGAATACCTGAAAAAATCGCTGATGTTAATGCAACAGCGTGTGGACCAAATCGCCTGTGTAATTACCACGGAAAACGGTAAAACATTATCGGAATCCAAAAGTGAGATCATCTCCGCCATCAAGGAGATGGATTTTCAAATTAACGAGGGTTTAAGGTCCGCCGGACAAGTCATGCCCTCGGAACGCGACGGCGTTATTGAATACCACATTCGCAGACCGCTGGGAGTGGTGGCGGTGATTGCCCCCTGGAATTTTCCCTTCAACGTTCCTTGCCGGAAAATTACTCCCGCCCTGATAGCGGGAAACACATGCGTTTTTAAGCCTTCGAATTTGACACCGGGGGTGGGGGCCGAGTTTGTTAAATTGTATGAAGAAGCGGAACTACCCGCCGGTGTCTTAAATTTTGTCACGGGACCGGGTTCCGTAATCGGAAACGAATTGGTTTCGCATCCCGCGATCAAGGCCGTGAGCTTTACAGGATCGACGGAAGTAGGGATGGCCATTCACAAAAAGGCCGCCGATAACCTTATCCGAACACAGTTGGAGATGGGAGGCAAAAATCCACTTGTGGTTCTCGCGGACGCGAATCTGGAGGAAGCGGCGGATGCCGCGGTTTTGGCCGCCTACGCATGTGCGGGGCAGTGGTGTACCTCAACCAGTCGGGTCATTGTGGAAAAGTCGGTCGTGGATGATTTTTGCGATCTCTTGCTGCGGCGCGTTAAGAAAATCGTCGTCGGTAAAGGAGCCGACGCGAAAACCACGATGGGACCCGTCTGCGGGGAAAATCAACTCAAAAACATTTTGGCCGGAATAGAACGAGGCAAAGCCGAGGGGGCCCAATTGCTTTTCGGCGGTACTCGCCTTATCGAGGGTGATCTCATCAAAGGCTGTTTTATTTCGCCTGCCATTTTCTTCGGTGTCAGCAAAGAAATGTTTCTTGCCCAGGAGGAAATCTTTGGTCCCGTGCTTTCCATTATGACGGCGGATGATTTCGAACAAACAATCGAGATGGCCAACGCCGTTCGTTTTGGTTTGTCCTCGTCCATCTACACCAATAATTTGCAAAAGGCAATGACGTTTGTCGAGCGAACGGATGTCGGATTAACACATGTCAATATACACACCGCATTTAAAGAGCCCCAGCTCAGTTTCGGTGGAATTAAACGTTCAGGTCATGGTCTGCCGGAAGCGGGGCGCACGGGAATCGAGTTCTTTACCGAGCATAAGGTTGTATACATTAAATACCGTCCGGGAAAGTAGCCAAAATGAAAGTTTCCGAAATTGACATTTCCTTTGATTTCAAAACCATCGAAGTTCAGGATCGGGATTACGATAAAATCGATCCGCGGTGTTTGGCCGGAATGGTATATCAAATTCATCTGATCCGTGAATTTGAACAGTCCCTCTTAAAACTGTCTGCCGATGGTTGTGTGCATGGTCCGGTTCATACCAGCATCGGTCAGGAAGCCTGCGCCGCCGGGACGATGGCGGTTCTGGAACCTCAAGACCAGATCGCCTCCACGCATCGGGCCCATCATCACTATCTGGCCAAGGCGATCAGCTGTTATATGGCTCAAGGGTTTGATCCTCGCAGCGATGATCTACCCGAGGGTCTTGACCGTGAGGTCACATGCCTGCTTGGGGAAGTCATGGGACTTTCGATCGGCTGCTGCGGTGGGCGGGGCGGTTCCATGCATCTTCGAAATAAAAAAATCGGAGTCATCGGCACCAATGCCATCGTTGCCGGAGGAATACCCTTGGCCACAGGGACAGCCTATGTGATGAAATATACTAAAACCCCAACTATCGTTGTCTCTTTCTTTGGAGATGGCGCCGTCAATCAGGGAGCGTTCCACGAAGCCCTGAATCTCGCGGGTTTGTGGAAAATTCCGATTATTTACTTTATCGAAAACAATGCCTACGCCGTGGCCACTGCCGTGAAAAATTCCACCGCCATTCCTGACCTTGCCGTAAAAGCATTGGCCTATGGAATTCGTGCCCGGGTGGTTGATGGAATGGATCCCTTGGCGGTCATGCTGACTGTGCGGGAGGCTAAAAAATATGCACTCGAAGGAAAAGGCCCTACCGTAATTGAAGCCAAGTGTTATCGGTTTCTACACCATGCCGGATCTTTAGAGGGCAGTTCCTTCAGCTATCGAACAAAAACCGAAGAAAAAGAATGGCGAGATAAAGACCCCTACAGCGTTTTTTCCCAAAACTTGATTAATCATAATATTTTCAATAACCAGCAAATAGATCGCATCCAGGCCAAAGCAGTCCAAACCGTCAGCGGGGCGGTTGAATATTGCACTCATTTTCAAAAAGGAAAGCGTTGTGCTAGGGAGGAACTTTGGCCCAGCCCTAAAACCCTGAAGCTCGGCCTAAAAAGCGACGGCTGCGAATTTGCCGGTCTGCTATTCAAGGAAATTGAGGATTTTTCCGACTTTGAGGAGATGACGTACGTTCAGGCTATCTCTGCGGTCATCGGTCGGCACCTGGAACGAGATAAAACCGTCTTGATCTTTGGTGAGGAGGTGGCCAATTTCGGTGGCGGCGCGTATGGGGCGACCAAAGGGTTGCCGGTGAAATTTCCTGACCGGGTTTTTAATACTCCCATTTCCGAATGCGGATTTACCGGTCTGGCCGGCGGAATGGCTATGTCGGGATTAAAACCTATCGTCGAGATCATGTTTCCTGATTTTGCCTTGGTTGCCGCCGATCAACTTTTTAATCAGATCGGCAAGCTCCGTTATATTTATGGAAACTCAACCGATATGCCTCTGGTGGTACGGACAAGAATCGCCATCGGATGTGGCTACGGTGGCCAGCATTCGATGGACCCAACGGGGCTTTTTGCTTTATTCAGCGGCTGGAGAATTTTGGCTCCATCGAATGCCTTCGATTACATCGGCCTTTTTAATACTGCCATGAAAAGCGGGGACCCCGTCCTGATCATTGAACATCACTCTCTTTATTCCGACAAGTTTCTCGTTCCCAAAAGTAATCTTGACTACTTTATCCCGTTCGGAAACGCTAAAGTCGTCAAACAAGGTGGGAATGTTACGGTGCTTTGCTATTCCTCCATGGTTAGCCTGGCACTCCAGGCGGCCGAGGAACTGGAAAAGCAGGGAATCCGGGCGGAAGTGATTGACCTGAGAACCCTGAATATTGCTGATGTCGATTATGAAACCATCGGCACCTCGTTGAAAAAAACCTGCGTAATGGTTATCCTCGAACAGGCCGCCAAAAGCAACTCCCTCGGTGACCGAATTGCTCACGAGTGCGAAAACCGTTTCTTTGATTATTTAGATTGCCCCATTGTGACTTTGGCCGGCCAAGATATTCCCAATCCCGTCTCACGGAAGCTTGAGACGGCTGCACTACCTGATTTGGAATCAATTAACAATTTGATATATAGGGCTGCCAAAAAACAATTTTAAATGCGCCGGTCTTGGCAACCAAAAGCAGGTCCAACCAAGCGATCAAATTGTTCTTCTGCCGTATTGTTGCACCGTTTCGTACATGACCAGAATGTTTTCGATGGGTGTCTGGGCTTGGATGTTGTGGACCGCTGTCCCTACCGAATATTTCATCCGGCGACAAAACCATCCCAAATTTCCTACGGGGGTATCGTAGGTTTTGATTGTTCAAGGCTTGAATGAACAACTTATTTTGGGACAATGTTGGGACAAATTCCCTCGCTCATTGCCCGCACGGAGGCGGCGCGTCCCGAGGTCGTTTACCCCGGCTACAAAACGCGTCCACCGAGCACGGCACATCGGGGGGCCATTGGCATGATGAGAGCACCGGCCACGGGCAGGTGGGACTGCCGGAAGATGGCCTTTTTCCGGCAACTCGTGATTCCATACCATGAAGGAGACTCGATGATGGTGATGCTCGTTATCCCTAATGAAAATCCCATACTCTCATCCGCCAAATGATTAATGAGAATTCACTTTCATCGGATATCTTAAGTAGAAATAACGGCTGGAGTATAAAAAATCAACCTTGCTAACGTGCGAGCAGATATTTTCCAAACCCACATTCCCAAATTTGGTGGGCAGCAAAATCAATCGCCTTGAGGCAAAGAGCGAATGCTTTTTAGACCAACACTCCGAGAATGGCGAACAAAGTTATCTCCTTTGAGCCTTGAATGAGGGCTTTCTAATCCGACATTCTTCTTCAAGATTCTTGATACACCATCATCTTTATATTCACTTCTCTTCCCCTCAGTCCTTCCCTTCGCTTGGCCTCATCTTTACGGCCAAGCGAATTTATCCACGGGTGATATGGAAAATGAACGAATCAACAAAAATAGAATTCCGCTACAGGCGGATCAGTCAGCTATCGGATGTATCGGATCTAGCGGAAATGCTATTTCCGGGAAATCGCAATCAGCAGCACGCATTCCAGGTGATTTGGGTGACACTGAAGTGGGCGAAGGAGAAGGTGATATCTGATTTAGCGGACGTGGCGGAGCGGAATGCCGTATCCCGACGGACGCTAGAACGGACACGGGCGAAGATGAAGCGATTGGGGATCATCGAACGGGTCTCGAGGTTCAGCAGCCGAAACAACTACCAGGATGGGTGGGTGCTGTCGGGACGATTTGAGAATGGACTACGGCAGCTGGCGGGAAAAATCGAAAATTTAAAGAACACAGACATGGGATCACGGGAGAAAGATGAACTGCTGATCCAACTGGCCGATGCCCAGCGGGTGGCGGTCAAGCAAAAGCACGGAGGGAACGAGGATGAATGGAACGAAGGATAATTGGTGGAAAGCGGTAATCGTAGTGATTTTGATCATGGGGGTATTCAATCTGGCGGTGACGCTGGATCTTTATGGAAAAGCAAATTCGAGAAATGAGACGCTGGTTCAGAATGCATCCACCTGCGATGGAATTCCCATACAGTTTCTGATTGAAGAGCCGGTCTGTGCCCAGGAGCTTCTGGATGTCTTAAATCGAACCGCCCTCCGGGTCGATCCCAACAACGCCACGAGCATCGACAACGAAATTCAACGCCAGACCGAGTATTGGGTGGAAAAGTATATCCTGTGGCATACGAGAAACGAGTGATACCGGAGGTTATTCCAGATGTTCGACCGGGAACCCCTGACGGGCCAAGTAATCGGCGATGAGCCTGCGGTGCACTGCGCGGAATCTTTCTCCGCACACAGCAGGCAAACCGGTCCGGGCACCCGGCAAACCAACGCCATCGCTTCCGCATCCGTTAAGACTGATTGACGCATCTGACATCTCTCTTCCGATAGTAAAAACTTTCCCGGAAAGTCTTTTTTTGCCCCTCTCGATGATAGAATTTCCCTGCAACCCCATGTCCCTTTCGGCATGGTGTCGCCTACGACGACCCTGCCGGAGGTAGCAGCATGGAAACCATGGACGCCGCGGCAAGGTCGCGGCTTGTACAAAAACACGATCGGTTCTTCACCGGATCGCGGGAAGGGCGGGTGATTGAGATCCTGCAAACCGCCTGCCGGGCGGGGGCCACAAAGGTGGCGATCATTAACCGAAACGACCGGATCATCGTTCGAGATAACGGCCGGGGGATCGCCGACTTCTCCACGATCCTGGACCGCCGTAACTTCGGCGGAGAGGAGAACCGGGAAGCGTACGAGTACCCGCCTGGGGTGGGTCTGCTTTGCCTGGCCCCGCGGGAACTGATCGTCCGCTCCCGAGGCAAGCGGGTGCGGATTGGCCCCAACGAATGGACCGGGCAGCCTCTGGCGGTGCGAGCCGATCCGGGAATAAGGGAGGGGACGGAGTTGGAATTCCCGGATGACCCGTGGACCATCGACCTGGTGGAGATCAATGCCGTCTTTTCCGGAATGCGGGTGTCGCTGGACGGCCGAGATTTGCCGAGCATTCCTTTCGTGGACCCCCATGCTACGGTCTATCCCGAGTTGGGATGCCGCCTAGCGGCGGTGAATCCGGCTCACTGGGATCCTTGGCATGAGCGCATTCTCTCCTTCATGGACAATGACAACGTGCTGGTAAACTTCGGCGGCGAGGTGGTCGGATTTGAATATCGGCCGGCAGGCTGTCACGACCTGCACTACCGGATAGATTGTGGGGACGACCGGATGATTGAAGTCCGGCGAGCCCTGGCAGCCCGAAGGCAAGGGGAAACCAATGACGTCTTGGAGCGACTAAAGGCCGCGATCGAGCGGGAGGGGCATCGATATATTCGGAAACATGGCGTACAGACGCTCAGAACCACAAGTCGGTGACGGTTCACTCCGGGCCTTTATCTGGAGGAGGGCACAAACCATTCCGCCCGCTGTAGAAAACAAAAACCGTGTGGGATCCAAAACGTAAGATTTATATATTCCATCAAAACTCCCTCCCTCTGTTCCCTTTCGGAACATCATTAAATCGACCAGTCACACCCAAGTGCGGTTTGAAAGCGACGCAGCGCGTCCATCAAACAGGCCGGGAAGTTGCGGTCAATTCGTGAAGTAGTTTTTATTGGGTCATTCGACCTGAAAGCAAACAGTGAATGTCAAAGTGCGGTAAACGGCGAACGTTTGCCCAAGAGCGAAGCGTACGACGAGACGCATGTTTTGAAGTATTTAATCGTTTGTAACAGGGTTATCAAATCAGCCCAGTGTGGGTGGCCCTGATGGGTTTTCTGTAGTTGTATCTCTAAATTGCTGTTGAACAGCGGAAGGAGTGTTTCTATGCGAACCATTACAAGAAAATGGATCGTGGTCGGCATCGTGGTGGCGATTCTGTTGACGTCGAGGATTTACGATGTGGCGAGATGGCTGGAGCGTTATGACTTGATTTATAACGCCCGGGAATTTGAAGGGGTTTACATTACCGGTACGACGTTGGCGATTCTGGCAGCCTTAATTTTTCTGCTCAAGAACAACGGGAATGGAAGCGGGCATGGCAGTAGTCACGAATTCCACCCTCACCACCGGCGGAATCGGCGGGATTTCTAACTTTTACGGCTTTTTGGAAAAAGCTTTACGCAGCCCATTTACGGTCCGTGTCTGGGCTGCGTGATTATTAAGAATGACACGGCCAGATGGAGAAAACTATTATGGCATGGCGACCGACAGAACAGGTTATCGAGGGCGAGCTTGATAATTCGGTACCAAATAGAGTAACCGGATATATCAAATTTGCCGGATTGAACGAGAACGTAACATTTGATCTGGAAGGCAACTTCCACCGCGATATTCGCGGAGCGAAGATTCGCTTTACCGGAGAAGGCAAAGCGGACGATCCAGAAGCGGCAAGCTATCTGGAAGGCTTTTCCCTGACCCAAACGGGAAAGGTCGGAGACATCACATCCGGCGGCCCACCATTCGACTATGGCAAAGATGTATATCTAGAATGGTTCAGTACAGAAAACGGCCGGGTAGTGATCGAGCCGGAACCCAATCGGATCGAAATCATTGGCACGCCGATTCCTTATATTGAATCGGACCCAATCTCACGAACCGAACAGCGGCAGAACATGGCCGCATTCCTGGGTGAAATGGCAAGTGCCGTTGGCATTCCGGTGGAAAACGCTGTATCCACCAATGGTGTAACGGTTCAAATCCGCGGCAACGAGACCAAACGTGGCCACAAACTGATGACGGAGGAACTGCGAAAGCAGATCCCCGCCCTCTACAGCCAGGACGGCAAGGGTGGAAAAGCCATCGCGTATTGTAAATTCTTCACTCCATCAAGTAATTTTACTTGGCTCGCGACTGAGTATGACGGTGAGGACATGTTTTTCGGATTGGTCCTCGGCATGGAGAAAGAGCTTGGGTACTTTTCACTCTCCGAATTGGAAACCACGACCGGACCGATGGGATTGCCGATCGAACGCGATCTATGGTTCAAGCCGACTGCCTTGGAAAAAATCGAGCCGGAGATGTTCCGGGATGAATAAACGGCATCGAGCAATCTGACAGATTCCACTTTGTATCTGGGGCCAAAACGCCGCGTCGGCGTCTTTTTTATGCGCCCCAACCAAGCCCCGCAGCCCATGTGCGGGGCTTTTTTCTTTTTTACATTTTACAGAAAGGGCAAAACTATGCACCATTTACGATCTGAATATTATTTCATCCAACCTCTGCAAACAGACCGTCCGTCACAACCGACAACCATTTCGCTGGATGTAATCCAGGCCCAGCAGGCATTGGATGACTTTCTCCAGACCAAACCGGAAAACTGGCCATACGAGTACCCCCAAGACTCGCCCTGGGAGAACGTGCTCTGGGTGATTCGCCTCTTGTTTCAAAAATATTTTTTTAAGTTCCCCGATTCGGTTATTAATCAGTGGGTCCTCCAGTACGCCAATGAACTGGTCCACCAGGGCTACCTGATCGTCCGCCACAATCTGACGCGGCCGGGGGCTGGCGACTACATCGCCTGCTTTAAAAAAAAAGCGAAGGCCGTGGATAAATCCCTCGGTCACGTCATGCTGGCAGGCCGGATACCCAAAGACGGCAAAAGCGGCATCCGCTCGGGGATCCACGAAGCGATCTTTTCGTTTTCCCTCTCTGAACGCGGACGCGGGGCCAAACTCCCCGGTGACCACACCATCGAGAAGATTCGCGAATACCTCAAACGGACGGGAAACATCGTTTCCCACGATCTGACGGAATTCAGTCACCATGATGGAGACTCGACCTATGAACCGACCATGCGGCGCCTTCGCGGCGAGTCCTGGGACCGAGAACTGGCCTATGAAGGCAAACCAAACGTGATGATTACCGGCAACATCCGAACCTCGCGAATGGAACGGGTCCTGGAGGACCTTGCAACCTGGCAACTGCACAATCCGAATGTCTCTAACCTCCGTGATGAGGCGACCCGCACGTTGGACGAATTTATCGAGACCGCCAACACCTTGAACGTCAATACTTGGTCGTACCTCTGGAAACATGGCGAGGCCGAGCATCGGCAAGCGATGAAGGCCGCCTGGGAAAATGCCCGGCAGATTGCTCACCAGCGAGCTGACGAAGTCTACCGCCGTCCTCCGGTCTGGGAAGAACGAATTGGCCAAGACTGGTATGCCATTTGGCACGCTCGCAGCGATGCGCGAATCATCCACCGCCAACGGTTGGGAAAGGTCGGCTACTCCAAGCGGCAAAAAATGCTCCAGCGGATCCGACGCTCTCTGGAGATCCCCCCGGATCAATGGCACACGATGCTTCGACCGAAGGTGGGGGTTTGCATGTACAGCGGAAAGCACTACTACCTGGCCTGGAACACCGGGGACGGTTTCCGGAGACAGTTTGTGGGAACCAAGGGCCTCCTCTCGCGAAAAGAGCTGGAGCGCCGCCGGGTGGAAAAAGAAAACGAGTTGGTGGCCGAGGGCCTTGAGAACCGGCCACGAGGCATTCCTCGACTCCAATCCTGGCCAACCTGGGACGAAAAGGTCCAGCAAATGGTCAAGAATCCCCTCACGCCGACCCTACCGGTCATCTTTACCGACTTGGAATTTAAGCCCGGCGGATTTCCTGCCGACCGACAACCGCCCCAGTCCCATCGGCCCATCCTGGACTGGCTGCAATCCCAGCCGTCCTTGGCCCGGGGTGTTCAGGTCCTGTATCACGACGCCGTGCCGGAGCCGACCACGCTTCAACTTCAGCAGCGGTTTTGCGGTGCATATCAGAACAACGTCCCCTACGGCATCTTTGGAAAATACGAGGTGGACTACAAGACCGGTCGGATCATGCTTCATGTCTATGACACCGCCAATTGTCTGGACGGCCGGTCGCTCCAGGAAGAAGTCGCTCACCTGCTCCGCGACATCGGTCGCATCGTTTACCCCGACCTGGAGCCAAAGATCCGAGCCTGGCTCACCCGAGCGGAACCCGATATCGAACCCGAGGAATTCATGGCCGAAACACTAGCCACCGACCTTTTCGGATCAAATTGGCAGAATGAAATCCACCTGCCCAAATCCATTTTTAAAAAGTATCTCGCGATTTGGGAAGGACGGGTTTTACTGCCGGACGACTTGATTGAACGGATAATTGATCACTATCATCCCGGCCATGGAGATTTCCCGACCGCGGAAGAAACTATTTCCTCTTATCGCTAACAAAGCCAAGACAGACGGGCAATTCGCACATGTTCTTTTACAGAAGATCAACTTTTTAAAAGAAGAAAGGATGGTGATGAACCATGAATGAATTTTGCGAAATTCAATACTGTGAGAGTCCGGGTGCCAAGGAAGTACCGGTGTCGGTACGCAAACCTTCGGACCAGAAGCGAACATTTTGTATCCCGTGTCATGAAGCCTATACCATCGGCTGCCAGCACGGTGGAATGCGAATTCAGGAAATGGAATTTTGGATCGTGGCGATTGCGGATCGCGGGATTGTGGCCTATGTCCGGGTACTTTTAGACGAAACATCGGCCTGGAAGACGGTGGCCGGTTATCTGCGGAACAACGAAGGCTACCGAGGTTCCTGTTCCCAGGATGCCGTTGCAAAATGGCTCGATGAACACGATGAACGACTCAGCGTGGAAGTAAACTGTCAAAAGGGTATTTCAAACACACAACCAATCCATAGTCGGATGACACAGACCCGGTCGGATCGGTTTTTGGTAAAAGATCGGTTTATCCTGCTGGTCAAAAACCATCACGATCCCAGCACCCATGGACCATTTGAGGCCTGGGCGTATGAAGGACCGCTGGATTTTTCGAAGGCGTTTCCGAATTGTTTCGGCGTGGGCGACACGATTGCTGATTCCCTGGAAGCATTGAATTATCAATTGAAGGATTGGGCCAAGGGAAAAAGCAACGAAATGATCCGCCGTGATCCGGGAGGTGGCCGATGAATAAGCCACCAATCACTCACATCATGTTGGATACTTCCTGCACCAATGAGTATCTGGAAAGCAACGTTGATTACTGCCTGATCCCAATGACACTGGAATATGTGAGGGACATCCTCCGGTACATGGACATCGTAGCCCGAATGTACAAGAAAGACGATAGCATCTACAACATCGAACAATGGGATTGCCATGCCCGATATCTATGCTACAACGACAAGATGGAAACGGTCCAGGACATCCGGGGGAACCACCCTTGTGACGTTCCCGGCGGTGAACCGATACTCCTAACAGCCGATCCGGAATTTGTCGAGACCGTTTTCACAAGGGTCGAATGCCAGACGATTCAGATTTCAAATCTGGAGGTTTGGTGGACAGCGTATGTTAAACACACCAACGACCGGGTCGAAACCATGCACCTGCCTAAAAAAGTCCTGCTAGAAATCCAGCAACGATTTAAACCCAACGAAAACCATCTCGCCTGACCATCAAAACCTACCGTAATTTCAAACCTCAATAAACCATTTTTACCCTGAAAGGAAATTTATGAGAAAACTACAGAATCTCTTTGCGCGCGGTCCGCCTGTGTAAGGCGGATTGCTATGACAAAATCAACTTTGATTTTCCGAGTTTGTATTCGTATTTTTAAAAATATCTTTTATTCGAAAGGATCAAATCATGAGAATATTATGGATCAATAATGACGGAGGCGGCTACGCGAATTATGTCACCATCAACGAAGGAACCACGATGCATCAGTTTTTCAAAACTCAGATGCAGGATCGTGAACCCACGGAGTATCTTATTCGCGTGAACCGTCAACCCGTGCCCCAAAACTACGTGTTGCAGGATGGCGACCGCGTTACCTGCACTCCAACGAAAATTGAGGGCGCGCGAATCTCTTCGTAAAACGTGTCCAAATGACCAATCGGGGCATTCGTCTGTTTTGCGTAAAGACGGGCGGATGCCCCACATTATTTTTGTATGAGGTAATTTTATGTACACCCCTAAAGAACTGTTTCGAATCGCAGATCGCATACTCGATGAATTGGTAAAACTCCATCAGCATCGCTACAAAGAACTATTGCAGCGGATGAGCAACGTCTCCAGCCAACTGTCCGACATTACTCAAACGAGTAAGCAATTGGCACAATCGATTAATCGCACATGGTCAGCCGCGGCGGAACGTTGCCGCGATCGGATGAACCGCGATTTGTACTTCGTGTCTCATGCCGTCGGCGATCTTCAGCAGCTTTCCCAGGCCCCTAAATTCACTTTACCTGCCGTGCGAACCATCTACGAAGAACTTTTACAGGTCCAGGATGAATTCGAGGAATTTTCCTACGACTTTGAGGAAAACCATCTGTCTGTGGATACCCAGCCGATCGAACTCGATGACCTGTACCTGGGATCCTTTCAGATTCAACTGGAAGTGAAAAATCTCTGGCGGCACTATGACCAGGCAAGCTACTACGTTTTTGCCTGCGACCCGCACACAGCGAGTTCGAACGATGAGGTCACTCACCCGCACGTCAGCAGTGATCGATTGTGCGAAGGCGATGGATCAGCGGCCATCAACATGGCATTACACGAAGGCCGCATCTATGACTTTTTCACTCTGGTCTCAAACATTCTGAACACGTATAACGCTGCCTCTGCGTATGTAACGATCGAGGATTGGAATGGCCGGTCGTGTTATGAGTGTGGAAGTGAGATGTCAGAAGACTATGTCTATTTTTGCCAGTTTTGTTCGCGGGAATTCTGCGAGGAATGTTCCAGCTACTGCCATTCGTGCGACACCACCGTATGTCTGAGTTGTCTGGATCGTTGCCCCGAATGCGAAGAAAGAGTCTGTAAGGATTGTCTCAAGACCTGCAAAGAGTGTGGTCAGAAATGTTGTACTTCGTGTATGGATGATAATGAATTAATTTGTCCCAATTGTAAAACCGAAAGTGAGGAAAATGAAAATGTTGAATCCAGTGGAAACAACGAACGTGAGTCCGAAACCCGAACCGAAGGAACCAAAGTCGGAAGTGTCTCCAGATCCGAAACCGGAGAAGACACCGGAACCGAATGCCAAGACGAATGTGAAAGTGCGGATACTGCGACCGCGGTTTGATGAAGAAGAAACGTTTACCGGAAAAACGCTGTCCCTTCGCTTCAGCCCAACCGCCTGGGCTAAACTGCTCTTCTTTCGCGATGCCGGTGAAACCGAGATCGGCGGCTTCGGCATCACCCCACCGGATGACTTGCTCTACATCCACGATTTTCAAACGGTGAAACAGCAGGTCACCTGCGTCAGCGTATCGTTCGATGATAACGCCGTTGCCGATTTCTTTGAAACACGGGTGGACCAGGGCCGAAAACCCGAACAATTCGCAAGAATCTGGGTCCATACTCACCCCGGCAACTGTCCAAATCCAAGCGGAACCGATGAAGAGACATTCCGGCGAGTTTTCGGGAAGTGTCAATGGAGCATTATGTTTATCGTGGCTCAGGAAGGAAAAACCTACGCCCGGATCAGTTTTAACGTCGGTCCCGGTGGACAGGTTCTGATCCCAGTCGAAGTGGATTATGACAAACCCTTCCTCGCCGCGGATCAACCGGCCTGGATCGAGGAATACAAAGCCAATATCCATCCCGAGGAATGGCGAGGAATTCAAGAGCAGTCAATGACCCCGGAAGAACGGGCCGAACTCGCAACCGGCTGGCCGGAAGAAGAGATTGAGGAATTCGACGAAAGAGCATGGGGCTTCGAAGACCCCGACAACCCCTGGTGGTGGAACTACTAACCGCAACTTTTGAAAGGAGTTTTTTTTATGAGTCGCTGCTATGAAGTGAGAGTGGAAGTCAAGGACTTGAGTATGGAACAGGTCTGCCGGGTGATGAGCGAGTCCGGCTGGGACCAGGGCTTTTGTGAGATTCAAACCGACAAGCACAATGAGCCGTATGTCCATTGGGGTGGGTCGGGATCGCTGTGTGGTGGTGAAACCGAAGCGGAAGCCCATGAGCGGTTCACCGAAGCCTTCCGCAAGATTAATCCTGCTTGCCAGGTTCGGACCCGCTGGTTATGCACCGAATACCTCTGGGAAAAAGCCGAAGAGTTCGGCGGCCTGGAATGAGAAGACCCGTAATATCATTTAAGTCGCGGAACGCGACGGAAAGGAACTTTTTATGGATGCACAAACTGATAATGAACGCTTTATCCGGCAAAAGGACATAATCCCGCCGGAAAAACTGGCCCGATGCAAAGTGACGGTGATCGGCGTCGGAGCCATTGGCAGGCAAGTCGCCCTGCAACTGGCGGCGATGGGAGTCTCGTGTTTGCAACTCTTGGATTTTGATACGGTCGAAATCCATAACTTGGCCAGCCAAGGCTACCTGGAGGAATCGCTTTCGGCCCTGAAAGTCAATGCCACCGCCCAGGACTGCTGGCGAATCAACGGCCAAGTTGATATCGTCCGGGTTCCCGAGCGATTCAAACGAAGCACCAAGGTCGGCAATGTTATTTTTATCTGTGTTGACAAAATCGAGACCCGAAAACTCCTTTGGGACTCGGTGAAGGACCAGGTAGAATTCTGGTGCGACGGAAGAATGTCCGCCGAAGTCCTTCGAGTTCTGACTGCCTGCGACCCGGTTTCCCGAAAGCACTACCCAACCACGCTTTTTGCCGCTGAGGAAGCCCATCAAGGCGCCTGCACGGCCAAGACGACCATCTACTGTGCGAATATCGCTGCCGGCCTGATGATCGCCCAGTTTGCCAAGTGGTTGAGAAATCTGCCGATTGATTCGGACATTCAATTCAATTTGCTGACCAGTGAATTGACGGTTGCCGAATCCCATTAATTATTTCGCGTTATTATCCGCAGCCGCTCACCCGGTTGCGGGTATTTTCGTGATCGAATCCATGAACCCGTATTTATAAAGGACAAAACCATGACCAAGAAAACCAAATCCACCCGTTACCGTATCCAATGTGCCAAGTGCGGACAGACCGATCCCGGCATCGGCTATCGGCAATTGGTGCTGACGGACATACAAGGCACTCAAAACGCTTATGCGCTGCTCTGCCCGGCATGCCTCCAGATGTTCTGGCTGGTGTACGACGGATTCATCCAGACCCGACCTGCCCACCCGCCAGCCTACACCAAGCCGCCCGCCGCTTCCCGAGCCGCCGCCCCGTATCACCGACATCGCCACACCGAAGCCATTGGGGAATTGAAACACGAAATCCTCTGGCATCGACAGGCGATTCGGCACCTGCGAGAGATGCCAAACGAGCTGTTTGTGCTGCCTGTGAAACCATTGCTTGAACCAATATCGTGATGTCCCTCAAATTCCCCTCCTCTGATTCCTGCCTTCTTTCCCTTCTTTTTTTCGCGGCCATCTGGCCGCGATTTTCATCCGGCGTAGCGAGAGCTATGATGTTCAGTTTACGGACGTGAGCTGTAGAACCATCGGTAAACTGACCCCACCAATCACCGGGTAATCATTTTTCTGCCGGTTTCAGTCAGTGCATACCGTCCGGTTTTGGGGGGACCTTCAAACGCAAGAATTTCCCATTTCTGAAGCCGCCGCAAGTCTTCGAATACCGTCCGCGGCGAGACCTGAAAGACGCGGGCCAAATCCGCAACGTTGAGGATCTTTCCGCCCGCCACGATTTCAATCGCCGCCAGCATTCGCTCAAGTTGCCGACCTTTTACCATGAAGTTTGTACTGAAGTTTTCTCTGAAGTTTACGCTGAAGCCTTTTTTCGGCGTCCGAGGTTCGAGGGGACGCTGGAACGTCACAGTAAAGAACGTATCAAATTTGAATCGAACATCGGGAAGACCGGCTTCAGTATCCGATTTATTCTTGAGCCTGGCCAAAAACATGAGCCAGGCTCCAAAAGTGAGTATGGCTGGAGGAAAAAATGGAAGAACAAAAGACGATTCAAACGGACATCGGTATTCAGGCCTTGGTCGCCGATCTGGGGAATGTGCCGCGAAACCTTGAGGGGTCGGCGGTTAATACACCGTTGTTTGACGACAGCCTGGCTGAGCGGCTGATCAAACTGTTACGGACGGATCGGGAGGTTCGGCAGGCGGTTTTACGGATTGTGTTCGATTGTCCGAATATTAAGTGGGAGATGTGAGGATTTTCTTTTGCCCGCAGCCGCTCAGATGGCTGCGTTTTCCTCTTAGCTGGCTTCTCTGCAAGGGAACCCTCTGCCGATTGATCCGGACATCCAATTCAATTTACTAACCAGTGAATTAACCCTCAGATCATTACTTTGATTCTTTTTTCTTTTCATCCACTGCCGACCTTCTGTCTGAGAGCTTTTCTTCATGAGTTAGCATGATCTCTATTCTGCAACTTGATTCACTCCATCATTAATATCCAATATTATGATGGGGTTTGCGGATAACCTTTGATGTGATGTCAGACTGGCATTTACGAATTCGCAAATATCCTTTGTGGAAACTTTCGTAAGTTCGTGCGAATTGACCAGAAATGGCTAAATTTCCTTGATTTGCAGCAGATACGAATATAATCTGAAAGTATGCTGTATCAAGCGATGATCCGACGTACGGTACGTGTATAGGTAATTATTTTGAGAGTTATCTGACCGAAGAGGCCAAAGCTCTTGGCAAAAACGTGGCTGAAGTCATGGCCTGGCCGCAGCCGGAGAAGGCGGATCGGAAGAAGAAAGTGGAGATAAAGTAATCCATGCCGACATCACTGGCACAACTTCAGAACTGGATGAATGCTCCGGAGGGGGAGCATCTGGAATTCAAGGAGGCAAAGCACAACTTCCATTTTGAGAAGCTGGTCACGTACTGCGCCGCCCTTGCGAATGAGGGCGGTGGCCTGATGATCCTGGGGGTAAGCGACCGGCCACCGCGCCGCGTTGTCGGGAGCATGGCCTTTGACCCGCTCGAACGTACGCGGGCGGGGCTGATTGAGCGGTTGCGGCTGCGGGTGGAGGTGGATGAAGTGCGGCATCCCCACGGACGGGTATTGGTCTTTCGGGTGCCGTCGCGCCCGATCGGGATGCCGATTGCTATTGAGGGCGCCTACTGGATGCGTGGTGGGCAAGATCTGGTGGCGATGACGCCCGATCAGATCAAACGGATTTTCGATGAATCCGGTCCGGATTTTTCGGCGGAGCTATGCCCGGGGGCGGTTCTGGATGATCTGGACCCGGTCGCCATTGAAGAGTTTCGCCAGCGGTGGCTGCGGAAATCCGGCAATCAGGTCCTGGTCAACCTGCCGATCCGACAGCTTCTGGCCGATGCTGAACTGACGGACAAAGATAGAATCACGTATGCGGCGTTGATTCTGCTGGGAACGCACCCGGCAATAGGCCGATACCTTGCCAATGCGGAGGTGATCTTTGAGTACCGTTCGACGCAGGCCTCGGGCCCGGCCAGCCAACGTGTGGAGTTTCGCTGGGGCTTTCTTGCGTGGTACGACAAGCTCTGGGAAACGATCAATCTCCGCAATGACCTGCAGCATTTTCAGGATGGCCTGTTCATGCTGGATGTGCCGACATTTAGCGAGGCGGCCACCCGTGAAGCTATTCTCAATGCCGTCGGCCATCGCGACTACCGCAACCAGGGGTCAGTGTTCATCCGCCAGTATCCGCGCCGGTTGGAGATTGTCAGTCCCGGTGGCTTTCCGCCGGGCATCTCGGTGGAGAACATTATTGATAGGCAGTCGCCACGGAATCGCCGGCTGGTAGACAGCTTTGCCCGTTGCGGTTTGGTTGAGCGGGCGGGGCAGGGGCTGAACCGCATATTTGAAGAGACGATTCGCCAGAGCAAGCCACTGCCGGACTTCGCGCAAACAGATGCCTATCAGGTTTCGCTGACGCTCCACGGACAGTTGCAGGATCCCGGGTTTTTGCGATTTCTGGAAAAGATCGGGCCTGAACGTGCGGCGGTATTCACCACCCACGAACTGCTGGTCCTGGATACGTTGCGACGGGAGCAGGCGGTCCAGGGTGAGTTACGACCGGTACTTCAATCGCTGGTCGATGAGGGGATTATTGAAAGTCTCGGCCGTGGACGAGGTGTTCGCTACCTGCTGTCGCGTCGATATCATCAGGCAGTGGGCAAGGCGGGGGTTTACACCCGCAAGAAGGGGTTGGATCGCGAGACAAACCGTCAGTTACTCCTCAAACACATCCATGACAGCGGATCGGAAGGCGCGCCACTGCATGACCTGCACCAAGTGCTCAGTTTCCTGTCTGAGACCCAGGTGAAGTACTTGCTTCAGGGGCTGAAAGCCGAAGGCAAGGTGCAGATGCGTGGGTATGGTCGAGGATCGCGGTGGCATGGAGTTGAATTGGAGAATTTACAATGAAACCTCCAATTATTCTCCCATTATTCTCCAATCCAGCTGTAGGTATCGGCACGGAGTATCTCTCTAACATTATTTATATTCAGGAGTTGCGACCGATCTTGGTGTCGCTTCTGATTGCGGCACTGGTCCGTGCGGGTCGCAATCGACGCCGAAACGGGTTGCGTCGAATCTCCGTCCCTAATATCAAAAAGGAACGACCGTAATGGCCAAATACATCCGAGAACTGTTGGAACTTCCGTCGCAGGTTCATAAGGGCGATTTTGTCCTGAACCTGGCGGCTGGCGTATCGGATAAGAACGCATCGGCAAACGGATCGCCCAAGTGGCCGGTCAGTACGGAGTGGACAATCTTAACGTGCTTTTTCTGACCCCCTTGCCCGGCACACGACTGTGGGACCAGATGAGATTGGAGAACCGAATTGCTCTCGATAAGTTCCCAGAGGACTGGGACTACTACACGCTGACATTCCCGGTCGCCCAATATAAACATTTTTCCCTGGACGAAGTCATTCAGGAAATGATTACCTGCAACCGAGTCTTCTATTCCCTGTCCCGCATTGCCCGTCGGGTCTGGCGCAACGTGTGGCAACGTCGTCAGCTACTGATCAGCCTGATTGGCAATCTCTCCTATCGACGCAACAGCCGTATGGACTCCGAGGTGTACGTGAACTTCAAGCGATAACGAGGCAAGGGCGACGATGGCGTAAGCGGAGCGTAAGAAAAACCGGGTGATAACGATTCCCTGGCATTTTAATAGGGTTATCCAGCATCCATACATACTTGAACATGATGAGACGACGACAGATCATTTTGAATCCGTGGCTCTTCAAGGTGGGAATCTGCGGGTTTTTCCTCGTTATTCAGGTGAATTGCATAGTTTTCTGTAGATAAACGACTTTATTCATGCTTAAAATACTGCCTATTACTTCGGTTTCGGGAAAATTCCCTCGCCCGAGGGCCGGTTAAAACGTTGAGAGGGAAAACTTTTTTTGTGAAAGGAATCACATGGCTGCAAAACTGCTCAACAAAAGCGAAATCCTCGCCAGCATCTCCGAAACCACCGAACTGTCCCGCAAACAAGTCGCTTCCGTTCTTGATGCCCTTTACGGGCTTATCAAAACGAATGTCGGCAAGAAGGGACCAGGCATGTTCGTCGTGCCGGGACTAATGAAGATCATAGTGGTCCAGAAACCCGCCACCAAGGCTCACAAGGGGATCAATCCCTTCACGAAGCAGGAGCAGATGTTCAAGGCCAAGCCTGCCCGCAAGGTCATTAAGGTACGCCCGCTGAAGGCATTGAAGGATATGGCGACGTAGTCGGTTTAACAACCGGTAAAAACCAAAGATGGAAGGTACCGCCGTGGCCGGGGCGCCTTCCATTTTTTTTGTTACCTTGAATCCTTTCAAGGCGGACCCATTGAGTGAGTTTCAACGAATCGTTTTACTTGCAGCCGCAGGATTTCTTCTTGGCGGCTACTGGTTTCTTCGCGGGTGCTTTTTTCTTTGCAGCGGCTTTTGCCATGATTGGTCTCCTATCCTAATAGAAAAAGTTTTCAAGGGCTACGCGCCCTTGGATTATTATTGTTGTCGCCGAGGATTGAAATTTTGTCAAGGCGAATGTCGAAGAAAAGTTATTTCTTCCCATAAATTTTAGCATTGATGAGGTTGAGCACGTCCCGGCCATCGGGGACGTGCCCAAAAAGAGCACACCCGGCGGTGGCAAAATGAAATATGATAACCAAAACAATACAACTCAACTTCGAAAATCGATCGACGAAAGCCTGGAACGGTTGGCCCATGCGGTAGACGATCAGCGGGCGTCGGACACATTCCGACAATACCTGGACACACTGGCTCGGTTTCACCGGTATTCCTGGAAGAATTGCCTGCTGATTCTTGCCCAAAACCCCGAGGCAACCCAGGTGGCTGGGTTTACGACCTGGAAGAAGTTCGACCGGTGCGTTCGATCGGGCGAGAAGGCGATTCGTATTTTCGCCCCGTGTCCAGTTATGGACGAGGCAGGGGAAGAGATTGAGCGGGTCTTTTTCAAAACGGCATGCGTGTTTGATGTCTCGCAGACTGAGGGCAAGGATATTCCGACGTTTGTCGTACCGGAAATCGAAATCACGGCTGACGAACTGCTAGAACGCCTGGAGCGAGTGGCGAATCAGCGGGGCATTCGACTGGAATATCGGGATCTGCGGCCAGGGCTGTATGGCCAGAGTCGCGGTGGGCAAATCCTGCTTGCCGAGAGCGTCTCCAGCGGCCAAAAAGCGAAAAGTTTAGCCCATGAGATTTGTCACGAATCGCTTCATATCAACGATGAGAGCATCGGTCGTCAAACCGCCGAATTGGAAGCCGAAGCGGTGGCGTACGTGGTCTGTCGTCACTTTGGTTTGGACGTCGAACTGCGGGCCAGCCGCTACATCACGAAATGGGGCGGCGACGGGAAAAAGGTCGCGGAAAGTTTTGAGCGGATCAGTCGAACGGCACGGGATGTGATTGAAGACCTTGACGCCATCGGCGAAAAGAATGCGAAGGCGCCACAAATCCCTACCACCCCCTTGCCGTATGTCATCAATGGTTACCAATGAAATCCTGCCCTTGCCATCCCCTCGCGACTCTGCGATAATTTCACCATGTCTGGAAAACACGGTCACATCCAGGACGAATGGCAAAGAGCCAAACAGAGATGCCGGCTGAGCGCCGAGGCTCTGCGGATGGCCCAGGAAATGGGTCTGAATCCGAAAAGCCTGATAAAAAACATCCCTTCGCCATCCCAGCGGTGGAAATTGCTGGTCGAGGACTGGGTTCGAGAGATGTATGGGAAGCGACAGGAAAAAGCGGCCCGAAAGAAGGCACGAAAAGCAAAACCGTCTGAGCGGGACCTTGTTCCCATTGGACGGCAAGGAGACGTTGATGTTGGAAATTTCCCTTCGACCGATCACGTTGATGAGGCGGATTCGCTCGCCGGGAGCAACCATCTCCCTGATGGGGAGGAGGGCGATGAATGGGAGGATTCCTGCGATCGACCGTCGGAACGGGCGATCGCCGAGCAAGAGCAATGCTTACAGAAACGGTGGAGGGACTTTCAGATTACCGTGGAATTTGTGGCGGCGGCCTTTTCAAAATTGCCGTTCGTGGAAAAAGTGGTTCTGTTCGGGTCGGTCGCTCAGCCTCTTACAAGGGAAGTCCCGCGATTTGCCGAATTCCGCCGGTATAATGTGGCACTACCGCATGAGTGCAAAGACGTGGATCTGGCCGTCTGGGTCAGTGATTTGAATTCTTTAAAAGCACTATTCAAAGCCCGGAATGCCGCTTTGAACACCCTCCGGGAGAAAACGGGCCTCACTCCCGCCCACCATCAGATAGATGTGTTCCTTCTGGAACCGGGTACGAATCGGTACCTTGGCCGATTGTGCGCCTTTAATTCTTGCCCCCGAGATAAAAGCGAATGCCAGATTCCCGGTTGTGGAAAGTTTCGTCTGCTCAAGCAGTATGCGAATTTTGCTTTGGATTGGGATACGATTGAACACTACCGTGTGTTATACGAGGGGAAAGAGGATAAGAACCAATCCGATGGGTAATGAATTAGGTAATATGGAATTCACGAAGGCAAAATTGAAGCAATTAGCGGGCTCCGGGTCCTGGCAGCGGGGGGTGGATTACTTTCATGAAGGGGCGGTGATTTCTCTGGTTGAGGATAATGGGGTCATCGTTGCCAAGGTGCGGGGGACCCATACGTACAAGGTCAAGCTATGGATGCACAAGGACAAACTGGACGGCGAGTGTAACTGTCCTTTCGGTCAGGAGGGGGAGTTCTGCAAGCATTGTGTGGCGGCCGGGCTGGCATATCTGGAAAAAGGCGCGGAACCGGGCAAGGCGGATCACGGTCGAACCGAATCTTCAAAAAAGGAAAAAGCCCCGTCGATGGAGGACCTGCGCAAATTCCTTCAAACTCAAGAAGTTTCCGCCCTGGTGGAAGTCATCATGAGTCAGGCTATGGACGATGAAAAACTTCTGGGCCGGTTGATGATGAAAATGTCGCGGACCGGCCAACAAGGGATAAATTCAGCCGCCATCCGCAAGGCCATCGATCACGCGGTCGGAGGGGGAGACTATTCGGATTACGAATCGCCGTATGAAGCCACTCGTAATTTAGACGAGATCATCAAGAATTTCAGAGACTTGCTGAAGGAGGGGCATATCAAAGAGGTGTTGGAACTGGTCGAATATGCGATGGATCGCTTTGAACAAATCTCGCGGGTAGCGGATGATTCCGACGGCTGGATCGGGGATACTTTTGAGGAGTTGCAGGAACTGCACCACGACGCCTGCGTGGCGGCCAAACCCGATCCGGAACGATTGGCCCGGCAATTGTTTGAATGGGAGATGGACGATTACGGTAATGTTTTTAACCATACGGTGGAAACCTATTCGGATGTCCTGGGGGAAAAAGGCCTGGCCGCGTTCCGCAAACTGGTGGAGACCGAGTGGAACAAGCTACCTGCATTAAAACCCGGACAGCGGGAGGATTCTTACGATCATCGACGCTACGGTTTAAAATCGATTATGGAAAACCTGGCCGAGAGACAAGGGGACATTGAGGCTCTGGTGGCCGTCAAGAGCCGTGACTTGTCCGCCGCCCATCACTACCTGGCGATCGCGCAGCTTTACCGGGAGAACAAGAAATACGACCGGGCAATCCAATGGGCCCAAGACGGTCTGAAGGCGTTTCTCGAACGACCGGACTCCCAACTTCGCACCTTCTTGGCCGAAGAGTATCATAGGCAGAAACGGCACGACGAGGCCATGAAATTGATCTGGGCCAACCTGGAAGACCGACCCGACTTGCACTCGTATCAGGAACTCAAGACGCATGCGGAACGTGTTAAAGATTGGCCGCGATGGCGCGAGCAGGCTTTGGCCTTTATTCAAAAAAAGATCGTCCAGGAAAAAAAAGAGGCTCGTCGATATGATTGGTCAACCCCAAGAGACCATTCGCTTCTTGTCCGGATTTATCTGTGGGAAAAGGATGCCGAGACCGCATGGACGGAGGCCCTGGCCGGAGGTTGCTCCGACGACCTGTGGATGGAACTGGCTCGGTTGCGGGAAAAGGAACATCCCGTCGATGCCATTCCCATTTATCGGAAGCACGTTGAGAAACTGATCAGCCACGGGGGAAACGATAATTACAAGGACGCCGTCACCTGGATCAAGAAAATCCGGGCGCTCTTGAAAACAGCAAATCAAGAAACGGAATTTGCTTCGTATCTACAAACTCTCCGGGCCGCTCACGGACGCAAACGGAATTTCCTGGCGCTTTTGAACCGGCTGCAATGACGCCAAGTTTGCGGAGAAACCACGATTATGATGGAATGTGGCTGGCCAATTGAAGCAACACGACATGCCGTACACCCTGACTATCGTATCGAACAACAACCGGTCATTTTGGTTTAAAAAGCCCATTTCAGCAAGAAAGAAAATATCCCGCTTTCCGGAATTCTTTTTCTTGGTATAACCCCCGCTTCATGTCCCTTTTTTGACCCCATTATGACCCCTTTGTCCCCTTTTCGCTGTTTTAAGATTCGCGGGCTTTTTTGCGCGGACGGCGCAATTCCATGTTTAGGCCTTGATCTTCCAATGCCCGGCCTTGCTGGGGCCTTCCCAAAGCAGTACGCCTTGTCTTCGAAGCTTGCGGATATGGTACTTGATCCCGTCGATGGTCAGGTTCAACCGTCGGGCAAGTTCTTCCTTCGTGATTGCCGGAATCTCCCGAATCAGTGCCAAAATCGTGGCTTGAATATTGAGGGTAGTTTGGGGGGTAGTTTGGGGGGTAGGTGTCGGAGGCGTCTGTGCCGTAGGAACGCTTCGATAAAAGACCACCTTAAAACCAGCCTTCATCTTCTGGAATTCCACCTTGATGTCGTGCCCGGCGCACTCGTCGTGAATCCGCTTGAGCCCGGACCCCCATTTCTCGATGTCCCGTGTGCGATAAAGCACATCGGCAATCAGGGGGTTACGAAGAACAGAACGTTCTCCCTTGTAAATGAAATCCTCCGGCTCAAACCCTTCTGGGAACTCGCCGGGGTTTTCAATCTCGATCCGGTTCTTGTAGACGGCCAGGTAATTGCTTTCCGGGGAGCAATAATCGCGGTGGCACACGGAGTTCACCAGGGCCTCCCGCAAGGCCTCCAGCGGAATCTCGGGTATTTCCTCTCGCTGAAGTTTTCCGAACTTCACCCGCCAGTTCATTTTTTCTTTCAGGTATTCTTCGGCCACCAAGAGCAGGAAAAAAAGATTGCCCTCGAATTGTCGGATGTCCAGAAATGTCAGTTTGTCGGTCCCGGTGAAGACCGCCGCCTGAATCTTCAGGGGCGGATGGGAACTGAAAAGCACCTCGGCAGCCCGAAGAATATGTCCACCCTGAAGCAGGCCGAGTTTTTTCAGGGTTTCTCCAACCGAACGAAACTTGAACCTGATTCGTCCCGCCTGGTTGGCTTTGCGGACAAAGCGCTTGACCAGATCGACATCCAGGTCGTTTTCGTTTTGGGTTGAGACTTGGGATTCCCAGCGAACCGCCTCAAAATTTTTCTTGAGAATAAACGACTCAATTCCCTTGGCGGACAGTTGCCTGTCCTCGTCGCCCACGCGGATGTACGCGCGGCCAAATGCAAAATAGGGAACTTGTTTTCCAGAAAACCGGACCTCAATGCATGACTTTCCGCTGAAGGTTACCGGTTTGATTTCCGGGTAGATCTTCGGCTCAAGGTGGTCGGCAATGGCCTTCGAGATGTCGCGGACGGTTTTATCACCGACCGCCTGACCGACCGCGGGGTCCCATCGTTCTTCACACCGAAATAGAGCAAGCCGCCCTGATGCTTGTTCAGGATCGCACCGATAGAAATCACCGCTTCCTTCAATTCCGCGGTGGACTTTTTGAGTTCCAGAATTTCGGATTCTTGTAATACCATCGTCGAGTATAAACCTTTGTCCAGTTCTTGCGGATCATTTTATGCTGATATGGGAGTGCCGTCAATGTCGATTAAATCGAACCTCGAAAACGCCAGAGTGCAGCCTGACAGCACACAATGACATTCCCCGTGATCTGGGATGGCGAACTTGGTGGCTATTGGAATGCCCATCGCTTTCAACCGGAACGAGGAAAAGTCATTTCCTTCACAATGGTGAGTGGGTCACTGAGTGGGTCAGTCGTAACCGGGTAACATCTTGTGTATAGAGTGCTCAGTGACTTGTCAACCACTTGCAAACCTCGTTTTTAGGCCAAAAACGCCATTTAAGCCCTTTATTTTCAGGCCCTTGCAGTAGGATTCTTGTCCTTTTAATGCGTAGGTCCTGGGTCCGAGCCCCAGCGTCCTCAGTGAAGAATTGCGGTGGCCAGAAGTGGCCACCGTTTCTTTTTGGTGGCCAGAATTGCCGTTTCTCGCCATTATAAGGGGGTTTTCACTTTCGGCATTCACGATACTCTTGTCCTTACCCTGATGGTCAATGGTGGACGCAGAAACCCTTGAAAGCCCTACGGGAAGTGTACCAGGGAGTGTACCACTTTTGGGATTGTGTTCCGGACCCATCGGGCCATCTGTTCCGGTGCTTTGCAAGACTTTTTTTTCAAGTCCAATGGCCAATCCCGGCAATCGGTTCAAGGCCGTTAGCTGATCCTCGTTCAACACGTGAGTGTACCGCCAAGGTCAGCGCAATCGTCGAATGTCGCGCCAACGTCTGTGCCACCTTGGGCGATACCCCTGATCGGGCCAGCCTGGAATTTGCCCCTCTGGATGTCCGGGTCAACATGGTCGCCCCGGACGCCGTTCCGCGATAAAAAAGGCTGAATGGTTAATTTGCATTCTTCAAAAATCGCACAAAATGATTTCTTTCCCGTAAAAACTGCTCCAAAATCGCGATGTTTTTGCACCAATTTGTAAATCAATGCACAAATGGTTTCGTGACCATGTTGCTCCCACTTTGTGACTTATCCTTGAAGTTAAACCCCTGCCATGATAGAAAAGGGAACTAAAATATCCTTGTGAGGTTCCTGTGATTCAGAAAATCGGATTGTTCGGCGGAACGTTTGATCCTCCACACCTGGGGCACCTGATTATTGCCCAGTCTCTGGCGGAGCAGTTGGCGATCGCGCGGGTTATTTTTATTCCTTCGGGCAACCCGCCGCATAAAAAGAATCGTCCTGTCACCTCCGGTGAACATCGGATGAAAATGCTCCGGCTGGCGTTGGCGGATAATCCGCAATTCGAAATCAGCGATTGGGAATTATCGCAAACCGCTCCGACGTATACTGTCAATTCCGTGCCGCATTTTCAAAAAATTTACGAAGGCAGCAAACTCCACTGGCTTATCGGCGCGGACAACCTTGGCGATTTGCCGAACTGGTATGAATTCAAGCGGCTCATCGACCTGGTGGACATCGTAACCGCCTACCGCGGCGGAATTGAAATTAACGATATCCTATCCGGCATAAAAGACCACCTGGACAAACCCCAATTTGATAAACTTCAAAAAAATCTGATCCGAACACCCATGATCGAAATTTCCGCTCACGATATCCGAAGCCGCGTCAAAACGGGCAAAAGCATCCGATACCTCGTCCCGCCAGCCGTCGAAGACTACATCCGCCGGGAAGGATTGTATCGATGACAAAACCTCCTCTGCTCATGGATGAACAATTCGTCTTGCCGTCGGACGAAATCGGCCAGGTCGCGGATTTCAAAACGATTTTCGGCAATGACCGTCCGGTGGAAATCGAGATCGGCTGCGGCAGAGGCACGCTGATGGTGCATCTGGCACAGACCAAACCCGATCACAATTTTCTCGGAATCGAATGGGCCAGCAAATTCTATCGCTATACCGTCGACAGAATCCGACGATGGAACCTGACCAATGTAAAAATGCTCCGAACAGACGCCCGGGAATTTGTCATGCGGCAACTTCCCCCGCAATCCGTATCGGTCTTTCACGTGTATTTTCCAGACCCCTGGCCGAAAAAACGGCATCACAAACGAAGACTCTTTATACCGGATTTTTGCCAAGTCCTTTCCCGCGTCTTGATGCCTGGCGGAAAAATTTACGCCGCCAGCGACCACGAGGAATATTTCCAGCAGATCGAAACAAATCTTTCCGCGATTCCGAATTTTGTCCCCTGCGAATTCGACAGTCCAGCCGGCAATGAGGTTTTAAGCAATTACGAAGCAAAATTTGTCAAAGAAGGAAGAAGCATCTACCGCGTAGCGGTAAAAAAGATATAATTTTTGATTGTAGGGGCCGGTTTGTGTGCCCTTTTTAGGAGTAATTATGACCAACGGAAATGTAAGAGTCATCGTCCTGCGAGCGGCGGGAACGAATTGCGATAAAGAAACCGTCTTCGCCTTCGAGCAGGCCGGTGCCCGTGTCGATTCCGTCCATATCAATCGTCTGGGCGATTCCCCACGCCTACTCGATAATTACCAGATATTAGTCATTCCCGGCGGATTCAGTTACGGGGATGATATCTCGGCAGGTAAGATTTTTGCCGTCCGGCTGCGCCATGAGCTTGGCGAGCAACTTTCCGAATTTGTGCAGGGCGACAAACTCGTGCTCGGAATTTGCAATGGGTTTCAAGTCCTGGTCAAAGCGGGCCTCCTTCCCCAGCCGGAACTTAAAGGCGACTTTTCACAGAAACTCACCCTCAGCGATAACGACAGCGGAAAATATGAAGATCGTTGGGTCTGGCTAAAATCCTTCAGCCGAAAATGCGCGTTCATCAAGTCCGGAGAAATGATTTATCTGCCTGTCGCGCACGGCGAGGGAAAGTTTATTCCCCGCGATAATGAAATTCTCGATCAGTTGCGACAGAAAGATCAAATTGTTTTTCGTTACGTCGACGACCACGGCCAACCCGGCCCCTTTCCGATCAACCCCAATGGATCGGTCGATGATATCGCCGGAATTTGCGACCCCAGCGGAAAAATCTTCGGCCTCATGCCGCATCCGGAACGACACATCGACCCGACACAAAATCCTGACAAAAACGCAAAGCAAAAAAAATCCAGTGGAATGAAAATTTTCACAAACGCGGTTAAATATTTCGTTTGATAAGTTCCTCGACTTTTTTGAGAAGGATTTTAGAGGAAATCGGTTTTTCAAAAAAGGCGTCGGCGTTCATAGCGGAAAGTTCCTCGCCGCTCCGCGGATGAAAATCAAATCCATGCTGACTGCTGACCGAGGTCAGAATGATGACCGGGATATCTTTGAATCGCGGGTCCTGCTTCATCTGACGGGAAAAAGCGAACCCTGAATCCAGATTTTGCATCATTAAATCGGTAATGACCAGTGAAGGTTTATCCTCTGCCATCTTTTTTAAAGCCTCCCGCGAATCGTGGGTACAAAGGATACGATACCCGTTGGATTCAAGCATGAGTTTGTTCATCGCAGTAAAGTCCGGGTCGTCGTCGATCAGAAGAATTAGGGGCAGTTTTTTTTGCATCGATCATTTAATCCAAAAAGAAACCACGAATTACACAGCCTGGCACGAACTTATTATAGTCTATTCGTGCCGGCCATGCAATTCGTGGTAAAAAAATCTTCTGTCCAGTTACCGCCTATTTTTACACCCGCTCACGGACGATGTACTTGGTGTGCAGCAGGTGATGCGATTTTTCACCGAGGGGACGACCCAGGAATTCCTCATAAATCTGTTTTACTTCCGCGTTCTCGTGGGATTTTCGCATTTTTTTGCCTTCATCCTCGCGGTAGATCGCGGCGATCCTGGCCTTTCGGACCTCGTCGGTGGTTACTCTCGGCTGACCGCCGCCGCCGATGCATCCGCCCGGACAGGTCATCACTTCGATAAAGTGATACTGCGCCTGGCCGGATCGAATTCGCTCGATGATACTGCGGGCATTGCCCAGGCCATGCGCGACGGCGATTTTCACAATCGCCCCTTCGAGGAAGGACCATTCGGGTTTGGTTCCTGTAATCGTAAGGGCTGCTTCTTTAACACCATCAAGACCGGCGATGGGCTGGACGTGAAGGTTATCGAAGGGCAAAGTTCTACCCGTAATGATTTCATACGCGGTTCGCAATGCCGCTTCCATAACGCCGCCCGTGTTGGCGAAAATATCGGCGGCCCCTGACGACAAGCCCAGAGGAGCGTCCATCTTGTCATCGGGCAGAGACACGAAATCAATTCCCGCCTGCTTAATCATCCGTCCGAGTTCGCGGGTCGTCAAAACCACATCGACATCGCGGACACCGCTGTCATTCATTTCCGGCCGCTGGCACTCGAATTTCTTGGCGGTGCAGGGCATGATCGAAACGACAAAAATATCCTCGGGGCGTTTATTTAATTTTTTCGCGTAATAGGTCTTTGCAACAGCGCCGAACATCTGCTGCGGGGATTTACACGTAGAGAGATTCGGCAGCATGTCCGGGTAAAAGTGTTCCATGAATTTGATCCATCCTGGCGAGCAACTGGTGAACATGGGAAGGGCTACTTCTTCCTTTTTGACCAGTGCTTTTTGAAGCCGCGTCAGCAGTTCAGTGCCTTCTTCCATGATCGTCAGGTCGGCTGTGAAGTTGGTATCGAACACAGCGTCAAATCCAAGCCGTCGAAGGGCGGAAACCATTTTTCCGGTTACCAGCGTTCCTGCGGGTAGGCCGAAGCATTCGCCCAAAGCAGCCCGAATGGCGGGTGCGGTTTGAACGACCACATGCTTGCTCGGATCGTCCAATGCCGCCCAGACTTCCGCGATCTGATCATTTTCGCCGATGGACCCGACTGGGCAAACAGCGCCGCACTGTCCGCACTGAACGCATACGACGTCTTTAAGCTCGGAGCAGAATGCGGGTCCGACCACCGTTTTGAAACCGCGGTTTTGCGGGAATAGTGCCGCTACTCCCTGTGTGGTCCCGCAAACGGTTACGCATCGCCGGCACAGGATGCATTTTCCCGTATCGCGGACGAGGGCAGGCGTGCTGGTATCAATGACGCTTTTGCTCTTTTCTCCGGGATAAGTGATTTCGCGTATCCCCAATTCACGGGCAAGGGCCTGGAGCTCGCAATCGTCGTTGCGGTCGCAGGTTTGGCACTCGCCGTCGTGATCGGACAGCAACAGTTCGACCACCGTTCGCCGGGCGTCGCGGACACGCTTGGTGTTGGTTTGGACTTTCATCCCTTCCGCGACCGGCATGACGCAGGAGGCGACGAGAGTTTTCGCGCCTTCGACTTCCACCAGGCAGACTCGGCAGGCGCCGATAGCCTGGACTTTTTCAAGGTAGCAGAGTGTGGGAATCCTGACGCCTGCTTGTTTGGCGGCTTCAAGAATAGAGACTCCTTCGGGAGCCTGGACTTCGATATTGTTAATAGTTAATTTCGGCATTTTTTATAACTCCTTGTTATTTACTCCGGTTTCACAATCTCATAACTAGCCCCCGACGGTAGTCGGGGGTTCTTCAGGAACCCCCTGCTGCCACAGGGGACGAGTCGAAACCATTTTTATGAACTTTCTCTATAATCACAACGCAGGCATCGCTTGGCCTCGCGTACTGCTGTGGATTCTTCCCACGTCAATTCAACTTCCGCGAAATTACATTTTCGCTTGGTGACGGGTAGAAGCCTCATCTTGGCTCGGGCATATTGGACCGCGTCGGCATCGGGATCAAAGAAGGTATCGACCGCCGTTTCGGCTCGCCAGAAGGCGTGGATTTGACCGGTCAGGAACTGGTCGATCGCGACGGCGGCTCGTTCTCCACCTCCGACGGCCTCGGCGACCGAGGAAGGTCCGCTGGCGACGTCACCACCGGCGAAAATCCATTCGACGGACGTTTGACCGTTGATCGGATTGACGTCGATATATTGGCGTTTGTTCAACTTTACTTCCACGCCGTCACAGAATTCCTTCGGATCGAGGCTTTGCCCGATGGCGGCGATGATTTGATCGGCGGGGATAACAAAATCTTCCTGCCCGCTGGCCGTCGGACTTCGGCGACCGGTTTTATCAAATTCGCCCAGCGCCATTCGTCGGCACTTAATTCCTGTTACGTGCCCGTATTCGCTGACGACTTCCACCGGAGCGACCAGGACGTTCAGATGAACCCCTTCCCGCTGGGCCTCGTCGATTTCTTCTGCGTAGGCGGGCATTTCCGCCCGGGTTCGCCGGTAGACGACAGTTACGCTTTTGGCACCCAACCGAACGGCACAGCGTGCGGCGTCGATAGCGGCGTTTCCGCCTCCGACCACAACCACGTTTTGTCCGACTTTGGTGTTACCCGTCAAGTTATATTCGCGGAGCATTCCGATGGCGTCGATCACGCCGGTGGCTTTTTCTCCGGGAATACCGAGCAGGCTTCCATTCGGCGCGCCGCAGGCGAGGAATACGGCTTCGTATCCTTCATCACGCAAACTCTTGAGGGTAAAATCTTTTCCCAGCCGGGCGTTGGTCTGAATGGTTACTCCCATTTTCTCGATCATCCGGATTTCCCGGTCGAGTTCCTGACGAGGCAGCCGATAAGCGGGAATAGTCTGGACCAGCATTCCGCCAGCCCGATTTTCGGATTCAAAAACTTTCGGCTTATAGCCCAATCGAGCCAGGAAATAAGCACAGGTCAGACCCGCAGGCCCTCCTCCGATGATCGCAATCTTGCGTTTCGCGTTTTGGTCGTTTTGAAGAATTTCCGGTAATTGGGTATCGACTTCCTGCTCGACCATGAAACGCTTCAGACCGCGGATGGAAACCGATTCGTCCACAGCGGACCTTCGGCATTTGTCTTCGCAGGTATGGAAACAAACGCGCGAGCAGACGGCGGCGAATGGATTTCGCTCGCGATGTAATTTCAAAGCTTCGGTGTATCGTCCTTCGCCGATGAGTGAAACATAGCCGGGAATATCCACACCCGCCGGACAGGCGTTTTGGCAAGGAGCCCGGACGAACGCGGCGCAAACTCCAGCGGGACATTTCTTCTGACGGATATGGGCCTCGTATTCATGCCGGAAATGGCGAATGGTCGAAAGCACCGGATTTGGCGCCGTCTGGCCCAAGCCGCACAAAGCGGTATCTTTGATCTGATTACCCAGAGAAATCAATTTTTCGATATCGCCTTCCTCGCCCTGGCCTTCGCAGATGCGGTTGACGATTTCCAACATGCGTTTGGTCCCGATGCGGCAGGGGGGACACTTTCCGCACGATTCATCCTGGACAAAATCGAGGAAGAACCGAGCCATATCGACCATGCAGGTGTCTTCGTCCATGACGATCAATCCGCCTGAACCCATGATCGCGCCGAGTTCGTTCAGCGATTCATAATCGACCGGAACGTTCAAATATTCTTTCGGGATACATCCGCCGGAGGGTCCGCCGATCTGGGCGGCTTTGAATTTTTTACCGTTGGGGATTCCACCGCCGATATCATAAATAATCTGACCGAGCGGCATTCCGATGGGAACTTCGACCAATCCGGTATTATTGACGGCACCGGCGAGGGCGAAGACTTTCGTGCCCTTGCTCTTGGCGGTCCCGATTGATGCGAACCATTCCGCGCCTTTAAGAATAATGACGGGAATATTGGCATAAGTTTCGACGTTATTAAGCAAACTGGGCATACCCCAGAGACCCTTGTTGGCCGGGAACGGCGGACGAGGACGCGGTTCACCGCGATGACCTTCAATCGAAGTCATCAGAGCCGTTTCCTCACCGCAGACAAACGCTCCGGAACCCATTCGGATTTCCAGATCGAAATCAAATCCCGTGCCCATGATATTTTTGCCGAGCAATCCAAAGTCCCGCGCTTGTTCCAGAGCGACACCGAGTCGTCTGACCGCCAGCGGATATTCCGCTCGAACATACACAAACCCCTGATGAGCTCCGATTGCGAAAGCGGCGATGGCCATAGCTTCGATCACGCTGTGCGGATCACCTTCCAGGACGCTTCGGTCCATGAACGCGCCGGGATCGCCTTCATCGGCGTTACACAAAACAAATTTTCGTTCGCCTTTGGCCTTTCGTGTGAATTCCCACTTGAGACCCGTGGAAAAACCCGCCCCGCCTCTGCCGCGAAGGCCGGATTTTTTTACCACATCGGTAACCTGCTCCGGAGTCATTTCCGTCAGGACCTTCGCCAAGGCCTGATAACCGTCGCGGGTAATGTATTCCTCAATTCGCAAGGGATCGATCAATCCGCAATTGCGTAAAACGATTCGCTGCTGACCGTTGAAAAAGTCGATCTGGTTGAGCGCCGGGATGGCCTTTGAACCGTCGTTGTCCTTGCGAACCAGCCGTTCCACGACCCTGCCCTTTAAAATATGTTCTTTGACGATTTCCTCGGCGTCGGCGGGTTTGACGTTCTGGTAAAAGATTCCATCGGGATACACGACAGCCACAGGTCCGACGGCACAGGGGCCCAGACAGCCGGTTTCGATCACTTTGGTTTCACCCGACAAACCCTGACGTTCCAGGGACTCCTGCAAGGCGGCACTGACTTCGAGCGACCCCGAAGCCACGCACCCCGCCCCGGCACAAACGAGAATGTGAGTTCTTATATTGTTGTCCATTTTTGTTTCGTCTCCTAAACGGTATATTGCAATACAGGTTCGTTATTAATCAGATGTTTCTGAACGATTTCATGCACCTTGTTTCGATCTAGCTTGCCATAGCGGAATTGTTCGCCGTTCTTGTCGATCATGGATATCATCGGTTCACGATCACACAGACCGATGCAGCCGGAATTTCGTAGTGTCACATTATCCAAACCGGCCTGGCCTAATTCCGAGGCCAACTGCTGGAGGACGTCTCTCGCCCCAGCCGCGATCCCGCACGTGCCCATGTGAACGGTAATCTGAATCTCCTTGGGACCCTGGCGAAGATCGGTGGTGCTTTTAAGTTTGTCTCTAAGATTTTTTAAATCGGCTGGACTTTTGATTTTGTTATCCATGATTATGCTCCCTTCTGATCTGCCGCGTCTTTATCGCGGTATTGATCGAGGATTTCGTTAATTTTGGTAGGTTTGACCCGCTGGTGGACTTCGTCGTCGATGCTGATCGCCGGAGCCAATCCGCACGCACCGAAACACCGTGCGACATCAAGTGAAAATATCCGGTCCGGTGTCGTTCCACCAACGTCGATTCCCAATTTTTGTTTAAGGACATCCAAAACGCGCTTTCCACCGCGAACATAACAGGCGGTTCCCAGGCAAACACGAATCAGGTGTTTACCGCGGGGAACGGTCGAGAAAAAGGAATAAAATCCCACCACGCCTGCCACTTCGCTGTACGACTTGTTCAATCCCAGGCTGATCCGCTTGAGGGCCGATTCGGGCAGATACCCGAAAATGCCCTGGGCAATCTGCAGCACGGGAATCAGCGCCCCAGGCTTGTCGTGATACTCAGTGAGCACCTCGTCAAGCCGGGTCAGAAGCTGCTCTTCCGATACTTCCTGGCTACACGCGCATTTGCATTTTTCACCGCTCATCTTAATCTCCATTTCTTTCGAAAAAAAGTTATCAATATGATGATCTATTCCGGTAACCGTTCAGCTCCTATTGTGCCACGGTCGGCTTGTCCGGCCGTGCTCTTTAAAGATACGGCTGGACAAGCCGGCCGTGGCACAACGGTTATCGATTCTGCAAAATGAAGGGGCATACAACATTGTGCCTATGCATTTCGAAGGATCAAAAGCTGAGTCATTTTTGGAAATCCTGTCACTTTCAGGTCACAAGCCTAAATCGACAAAAACACGCACTGTGAAAAAAGTAACAATCTAAAGCATAAAAAAAAGAAACTGTGAAAAATGTGACGATTTTTTATTTTACCTCATTGAGTTTGTGAACTTTATCAGAAGTGCACTATTAAACTTTAAAGCTATTGATATTTTCAGCCTTATGACGTAGATTTACTTTTCAAAGAGCTTTTTGGGAGCCAATCCTAATACGGTTGGATTCAAAAAAATAAACGTCTGCACGAACCGCGTTGCGCAGGGTAGTATAACGAAAGGAATCATTGTAGTCAAGCAAGAATTGACAGCTTATTTTTGATTTTTTCAGAAAATTTTTGGGCAATGGCGAAGCAATTTTGTTTTTCGTGGAAAAGCTCGCCGGCGATCTCGGAAAGTTTCACGAGGTGATTTTGATTGTCGGTAATCAATCGGCACCAGAGGTCGATTTTGGGGTTGGTGCAGGCGATGGTAAAGAAGGTGGCGGAAAGATCGCCGAGGGGACGGCGGTCAATGTGATTTAATTCCATGACAGTTTCGACGGCCAAACCGCCTAAATTTGATTTTGCGAGGGTGAGCGTTCCGCCGGCAAGTTCTGCCGTGGTGCGAAACAGGCTCAGACCCAGGCCGGTGCGTTTGCCTTCTTTGGTGGTATAAAAGGGATCGGTGGCCTGCTCGGGGGTGATGCTTAAACCTGGGCCGTTGTCTTCGATGACGATTCGTAAAATATTTTTTTGGGTGTTTTGCTCGACGGTGACGGCCACGATGGTGGCTTGGGCTCGGATGGAGTTTTCGATCAAGTCGAGGATGTGAAGGGATAGGTCACGCACTGTTGTAAATCCTCCGCTCGCCGATGCCTTTAAGCGTCAGGGCCAGTTCTTCAAAGGTCGGTTTTTTCATTTCGAGCATGGAGTAGCAGGTGCCGATGGTCGTCAGGTCGTGGCTGTCGGAGGAGGTAACGATGGGCAGACCCGGAGCGGAGTAGATCGCGGCACGCGACGACGCCAAACCCGCGGGTGAGACTTCAACCGCGTCGAATCCGGCGTTATTGGGAAAAATTCCGAGCTGGCTTAGCACGCTGTAGGACGGCCGATCTATGTGCGAGGCGATGACAAGACCCTTATAATCTTTGATCAGTTTTACAGTCTGGGATAAAGTGAAAGACGACGCGAAAGAAAGAATCTTGTTTTCCGTGGCGAGGACCTTGCCGGTTTCGTCCATTAAAAGTTGCTCTCCGAACCCTCGCGACGCATTGGTCGATTCGGGAAGAGTGGCAAGCACTTTTTTGCCGACGGCGGAGGCGGATAGCGGATCTGGAAAGATACCGAGGATGTGAACCTCCTCCGCTGTCGTGATTTCAATTCCCGCCAGCACGACGATTTTATTCCCGGCGGCTTTTTGAACAGCGGAAATATTACCCGTCGAATTATGATCGCAAATGGCGATCAGGTGTAAACCCAGGCCGATCGATTCTGTTACGATGGCAGGCGGAGTCATTTCCTCTGATGCACAAGGTGAAAGAGCGGTATGGATGTGCAGATCGGCCAGGAAGCGTTTCACGCACAAGGTCCTCGCAATCCCATAGAATACAACTTACCGACGATTGCAAACGAGGAATCTTTCGAAACAAAGAGGGTAATTTTTTCCGCCATCGCCTTTTCGATGACCGGTGGTTCGGGTCGGCGATCTGCGGCGAAGATCACGGCCGTCAAATTCGCATGCACCGCCACGGCGATCACGTTCATGTGGACCTGGACCGTGACCAGAACCCCCTGCGCGGGGGCATGAGCCAAAACGTCGCTTAATAGATCGGACACATACCCAGCCGTAATATCCGGTGAAGCATCGGAAAGAATTTCAGGCGTTAGCGGTTCAAGATCAAGTTCCCGGGCGATTTCGGTTAGTTTCATATCGGCGTCCTTTCCACGGTAATCTATAAAAGATATTTTATTCGGTTTCATATTCAATGGACAGACAAAAACGTTTGTGCATATTCTTGCACGTTAAGTCCAAAGCGATCTATGGGTGAAGTTCTCTTGTCTCATGCTGATCTGGAGAGAGGTTAGTAAGTTATCCGGCACTGTGTTGGGTAGGTAAGATATTTCGTAGGCGCTGCCTATGATCGCACCGAAGGGATCAGAAGAACGTTTTTATTCAGTTAAGTCATTCTAACATTCTTGAGAATGTTAGAATGAATACCCTTGACAAATCATCGTATTTATGGGTCAATAATACGCAAAATATATTTTAACGAGGTTTTGAATTGATGGAAAATTTTCGACGACTTGAAGGTGTGACTAAAGGATATGCCAACCATCGGAGAATACAGATTATGCACCTTTTGGAAAATAATCCTGAACTTTCTGTGGATGAGATCGCGGAAAACCTCAGAGTCAACTTTAAGACAATATCCGCGCATACAAAGCGTTTGGCTATTTCCGGTCTGGTGATGAAACGTTCCGACGGAAAAAGTATTCGTCACAAATTGACCGATCGCGGGAGTAATATTCTGATGTTCTTAAAAAAAATCCGATAGAGGCCTTCAAAATTAGATAAAAATAACTACCCTCAGAAGTAAATTTGGAGGAAGCATCATTCTATCATTCTCAAGAATGTTAGAATGAATTTAACATTCAATTTTGCCAAACCTGTCTAGCTCGACTTTTGTAGCGACCGCTTCAAGGATGGGTTTGATCTTTTTCGTAAGCTTGTCAAGTTCCCCTGGTCATGAGGCTGGGGCCGTGCCGGACACCGTATTCACCGCTGGAGATCCCCCCACCGAGAAAATCGATTCGGTTTTCAGAAAGCATTTTTTGCCGTCGGTCGGTATCGACAAAGTGCGAATTGCCGCCGTCGATGATCACGTTACCCGGCTGGAGATATTGTCAAAATTCCCGGATGACCGCGTCCACCGGCGGGGACCAGTAGGATGATGGGTCGGGGAACGCTTTAATTTCACCAATTCCTCGATGCTTTTGACCCCTTGAACATCGCGGCCATGACCTTCAGTGTTCAGAGCTTGAACTTTCTCAAGGTCCGTGTCATATCCCGCCACCGAGTAACCGTGCTCAGCCATATTCAATAATAAGTTTCGACCCATGACTCCCAGGCCGACCATTCCGAGCGCGTATTTTGGTACAGATAACAATTTTCACCTCCCGTTTTGCGCCAATTATACCAAAGATTTTGGAATATCAATTTCGAAATTGCGTAAAAAGTAACCGTTCAGACCACCCTCATTGTCATCATCCGGCTTACCGGACGATCCAGGGGTGCTCTACCGGACACGAAAAAAAGGACTGGATTGTCCGGCTTGACCGGACAATTATAAAAGAGAGACAATAATCACGGGAGAGGTCCTAGGCCTGAATGGTTACAGCAAAAAAGAAAACGGAGCAAACCAAAAGGAGAACGAAAGGTTTGCTCCGTTTATTAAAGATACAAAGAGAATTTTTTACAAAACTCTTTTTATCGTCTCTTATCTTACATCATACCAGGCATTCCGCCCATGCCACCCATGCCGCCCATACCTCCCATGCCACCCATTCCACCGCCGTGGCCGCCGCCACCGGGCATCGGGGCTTTCTTTTCTTCGGGGATTTCCGCCACCACGCAACTGGTGGTCAGCAGTAAACCGGCGATACTGGCAGCGTTCTGGAGGGCGATCCGCTCGACCTTGGTCGGAACGATCACGCCGAAGGCCATCATGTCGCCATACTTGCCAGCCAGTGCGTCGTAACCGAAATTCGGATTGTCGGTATTTTCCATGACCTTTTGACAAATGATGGAGCCATCCAGACCGGCGTTTTCGGCGATCTGCTTGATCGGGGCCGTCATCGCCCGTTTAACGATCTCGGCACCGGTCTTCTGGTCACCGGTGAGTTTCAATTTGTCGATGACCTTCAGGCATCGCAGGATGGCCACTCCGCCGCCGGGCAATACGCCTTCTTCGACGGCAGCGCGGGCCGCGTGCAGGGCGTCTTCGACCCGTGCCTTTTTCTCTTTCATTTCGACTTCAGTGGCGGCTCCGACTTTCACCTGAGCCACACCACCGGCCAGCTTGGCCAGCCGCTCTTCGAGTTTTTCACGATCGTAGTCGCTGGTGGTCTTGTCGATTTCGTTTTTGATTTGCTCGATGCGGCCTTTGATGGCTTCATGCTTTCCGCCGCCTTCGATGAGGGTGGTATTTTCCTTATCGATTTTGATCGTCTTTGCGGTTCCCAGGTCCGTCAGCTCGATACTTTCGAGCTTGATCCCGAGATCTTCAAAAATCGCTTTGCCATTGGTCAGGACGGCGATGTCATCCATCATGGATTTTCGTCGATCGCCAAATCCGGGAGCTTTTACCGCACAGCACTGGAGGATACCGCGGAGGCGGTTGACGACGAGCATGGCCAGTGCTTCACCTTCGATATCTTCGGCGATGATGAGCAGGGGTCTTCCGGCCTTGGCTACCTTTTCCAGAACTGGAATTAAATCCTTGGCGGAAGAGAGCTTCTTTTCGTAGATCAAAATGAAAGCCTTTTCCATGACGACCTGCATATTTTCCGGGTCGGTGATGAAATGCGGGCTGATGTATCCGCGGTCGAACTGCATTCCTTCCACCAGGTCCACCACGGTGTCCAGGGACTTACCTTCTTCGACTGTGATCACTCCGTCTTTTCCGACCTTCTGCATAGCCTGGGCGATCTCGTTGCCGATTTCCTGGTCCTGGTTGGCGGCGCAGGTCGCGACCTGTGCGATCTGCTTTTCGGATTCGACCTTGACCGACATTTTCTTGAGTTCGGCCACTACGGCTTCGACGGCTTTGTCGATGCCGCGTTTGATATCCATACCGTTGGCCCCTGCGGCCACGTTTTTAAGACCTTCATCGAAAATCGCTTCGGCGAGGATCGTAGCGGTCGTCGTGCCGTCTCCGGCGATGTTCGAGGTTTTGGAGGCCACTTCCTTGACCATCTGTGCGCCCATATTTTCGTAGGCGTCGTCCAGTTCCACTTCCTTGGCGACGGTGACTCCGTCTTTGGTTACCGTGGGCGCTCCGTAGGATTTTTCTATCACGACATTACGTCCGCACGGACCGAGCGTAACCTTGACCGCCCGGGCCAACTGTTTGATGCCCCGGCGGATGGCGTCTCGTGCTTCGGTATCAAATGCCAACTTTTTCGCTGCCATATTTTCAATCTCCTAAAAAAATAAATGCTTGTTCTTGTTTGTTATTCAACCACGGCCAGGATGTCGTTTTCATCCATGATCATAAATTCGTCGCCGTCGATTTTGATTTCGGTTCCGGCATAACTGGTGAAAATGACTTCGTCGCCTTTTTTCACCTGAAGCTGAGATCGCTTGCCGTCATCGAGTAACTTCCCTTCGCCCACCGCCACTACTTTACCGCGTTTGGGTTTTTCCTTGGCCGAATCCGGCAACACGATTCCACCTTTGGTCTTTGTTTCCGCTTCAAGCCGTTTGACCAAAACTTTTTCGCCTAGAGGTCTAACTTTCATACGTACTCCTTTCATGCAAAACAAATCTTTAAAATAAATGTCTAAATCCTAATTCCTAATGACTAATTTCCATTTCGTCAGTTACACACCCAATATTTTCACGCATGTGTCCAGAAGCCGGCCGGCATTTACCGGTCTGGGCAAAATCGTTCGGACGCCGATCCTCAAGGCATCCTGAAGCCAGCGTAAGTTCATCTCGCCACCGAGGACAATAACCGGCACTTCCGCACTGTACCAATGAACTCGCCTGACCAACTCCAGACCTCCGACACGGGGATTGTCGCCCGCGATAACCGCCAGGTCTACATGTTCCCGTCGGATGATCTCAAAACCCTGCTGCTCACTGGCGGCCAAAAAAGCATCGACGGAGCTTTTGTGCAAATCTTCGATGAAGCTTTGCATCCAGTCGGCCGGGTCGTCGGCGATCAAAATTTTTATGCCCCTTCCCATAGGCATAGTATTCATCATTGCCGTATTCCTAAAAAAAATGGCCTGGCAGGAGTATTGGAGCAAATCATGTACCAGTTTTCAGTTAAATTTGGCATTTCATAAGTGACTACACAGGAATAGGTTAGCTGCGATATTTTCAATTTGATTCCAGGAACACAAAAACATTGTCATTTTTGCCCTCCTTTCTGGTGGCGGACCTGTCATAGTGTCAGTATTGTAAAGATATAGTATTGAAAGAAATCGTTATAGTAAGATACAATCTTGCGTTCTAAGTGATTAAGGACGTGCGAATGGAAATCAATGGTGAAATTGAATATCGACATGGAAAGATAAAAGTTTCTCTGGCGGAAGGTGCGTTGGTAACCGACGTGGTTCGGCAAGCCGGTCTGATTTTAAACACCAGTTGTGCTGGGAAGGGGGTATGCGGCGGTTGCGCTGTAGATCTGCTGGAAGGGGTTTATCAGCATGACGGTCAAAACTTTATCGTTAGCGGCGGTCAGCCTTCGCGGATTCATGGCTGTAAGACTCGAATTGTGGAGGGTCCTTTTCGAATTTCCATCCCCCGCCGATCGCTGGTGGAAACCGGGGAACGGGTGGTCGCTGATTTTATTCTTAAAGAATACACCGGTTTTGATCCGGCGATCCGTCAGATGAAACTCACCGTCCCGAAACCCAGTCTGGAAGACGCCCGGGGCGATTTTGAACATATCTGCCGGGAATTGCGTGAAAAGCACCAGATTGAATTGTCCGGGGGGAGTCTAAGCGCTTTTCGCCGGCTGTCCTGGGCGGTTAGGGAAGGGAATTATCATATAAAAATTTACCTGGCGTGGATTGATGATCGGTGGGAATTATTGGCGGTCGAGCCGATTAAAGACGGATTGAACAAGGATTGCTTCGGTCTGGCTGTCGATATCGGAACCACCACGGTGGCGGTTTCTCTGGTGGATATCGCCAAGGGAAAAATCACCGATACCGTTACCTGCTACAATCAGCAAATTCAGCAGGCGGACGACGTGGCGGCCAGGATCGTTTACGCGGGAACGGATGAGGGTTTACTCCAAATGCAGCGGTTAATTATCGACCAGACCATCAACCCGTTGATCCAAATGTTGTGCAAGCGTCACCATATTGATTGTCATAACATCATGCGAATGGTCGTTTCTGGAAATACGGTGATGTGGAATTTGTTTTTGGCGATTGATCCGACGCCAATCGGGGTTGTGCCATTTCAGCCTGTGTGCCGCGATCCTGGGACTTATCGTGCCAGGGACTTGAACCTTGCTATCTATCCCGATGCGCCGGTGGACATTGTTCCCTCGATCAGCGCTTATGTCGGAGGCGATATCGTCAGCGACATTGAAACTTCGCGGCTGATGAAGACGAATCAGTTCGCCCTCATGATCGATATCGGAACGAACGGGGAAATCGCAGTCAGCGATGGGAAACAGGTCTTGGTTACTGCCTGTGCTGCGGGACCGGCCTTTGAAGGGTTACGGATTTCTCACGGTATGCGTGCCAGCGTCGGAGCCATCGAACAAATCACTCTGGGCGAGAAAGGTAACAAATGTCATTGTAAAGTTATCGGCGGTGGTAAGCCGGTTGGGATTTGCGGGTCCGGTCTGATCGATTTTCTGGCCCAGGCATTCCGTGTGGGTCTGGTGACCAACTCCGGTCGGTTCCAGAGGCAGATGCTAGATCAATGCCCACGGTTGCGGATGGTATCGGGAGCCAAATTCATGCTCGAATACGTTGTGGCGGAGCGTGACCAGACCGAAGACGCCGATCATGAAATTACCGTAACCGAAAAAGATATTGAAACTCTTTTGCAAGCCAAGGCCGCCATTTTCGCCGCCCTTAACCTTTTAATCAAACGGACGGGCAAAACGTTTAACGACCTGGAAAATATTTACCTGGCCGGGGGATTCGCCAAGTATATCAACATTGAAAACGCGATTACCATCGGCTTGCTGCCGGAAATAGACCTCCATAAATATGTGGTGATCGGTAACGGCTCGCTGGCAGGGGCGTATTTGGCGATGATCGACCGGAATGTCTGGCAAACCTTCCGCCAGACAATTGATTTACCCAAGGTCGTCGAACTGAACCTCGATCCGAACTTCCAGGACGAATATACCTTCGCTTTGTTTTTGCCGAATATGCAGGAGGAACTGTTCAGCAAGACAATGGCGAAATTGCAGACGATATAGAAAAAATTAGTAATCGTTCAGACCCCTCCATTGTGCCACTGTCGGCTTGTTCGACCGTGTTCTTAAGACACGGCTGGGCAAGCCAGCCGTGGCACAATGCGGAGGGCTGAACGGTTATAAAGAAAGAAATTTGTTACAAGGAAATATATGTCCGATCATAAAAAAATCAAGTTGGCTTTTATTTGCTCCGGTAATTCCGCTCGCAGCCAGATTGCGGAAGGCTTGGCCCGCGCACTGGGCGGTGATCAATTGCTCGTGCAAAGCGCGGGATTAAGCCCGATGGGCGTGGCGAAAAAGTCTATTGCGGTTATGGCAGAAGTCGGGATTGACATTTCCGATCAATGGAGCAAAGGCTTGGATGAGTTGGACAGCGACCTGGATTACGCCATCACCCTCTGCGACCACGCCGACCGAAACTGCCCCGTCCTGCCCGCCAAAACGCGAATCCACTGGTCCATTCCCGATCCGCACAATCTACGCTCAATCAACGACCAGCTCGCAGGCTTCCGCGAAGTCCGCGCGATGCTGAAAATTAAGATTTCCGAGTTTCTGAAAAAGGAAGGCCTTCTCGCCTCGGTGGAGAAATAATTATTTGAAAGTCATGCGCATTTCCAGAACAGACAGCTTTTGTGCTCCACTTGAATAGAACGGAAAGAAAAACAGAACAGAATGAAATTATTTCGTAGTGTTGCCGCAGTCTTTTTTTGAAAATTAGATAAAGACCTTGCTTATCTATAACCGATACTCACCATATCTTCTATATCCTATATGGGTGGTTTTAAAACGTAAATGGTGAGCGTTCTGCGAAAATTTCGGTTTGGCGCCTCGGGGAACCGGGACCGGTCGAAAGACCGGATAGTTCGGAAACTGGTTTTCGTCTGCCTTACCCTCCTGATATTTTTCCCGGCACTCTCCTGGGCTAAGGACAAAAACTCTCCCACGGTGGGAATTGTCTACGGACCGCAGGCCAGTTATCGCGATGCCGTCCTGTCCATGCAAAAGTTCCTGGAATCCCAGGAATGCAAGTGCGTTTTAGTCGAATTACCGAAACCCGACCAGAACGTGGAGGACAATACGATACTGGCCAGGCTGAGTGGGATAAAACCTCAAGTGTTCGTTGGGGTCGGGACCCAGGCAGTCGCCATCATCCGCCAATCCGATCCGAAAATCCCCATGGTTTTTTGCATGATCCCCAACGTTCTGGACGCTCCCTTCTGGGATGAAAAAAATAAAAACCAATTCGCCCCCGCCGGGGTTTCCACCGACATCGATCCCGATGAACAGATCGCGTGGATTAAAAGAATAGCCCCTGAAATCAAAAATATCGGGGTATTTTTCAGCCCGCGAACAAGGAAAACCTCCGAATCAATTCAAAATGCCGGGAGAAAAGCCGGCATTGAGGTTACACCCATTCAGACCGATCGGGAGAAAATTACCGACGCCTTTAAAGAACTCGATCAAAAGGATTGTGACGCCGTCTTGATGCTTCCCGACGTTGGTATCTACAACTCCACCAATGTCCGCGCCCTATTGCTCCTGGGAATGCGACAGAAAAAGGTCGTATTCGGCTTTTCCGAAAGCGTCGTGAAGGCAGGGGGCTTCGCCGGACAATATTGTAACACCGCGGAGGTGGGAAAGCAGACCGGAGAATTAGTTCAGGAACTTCTCAAAGGAAAAAAAACGGACAACATCGGTCTGCAATACACCGGTTCGATCCAACGAGCGGTGAACTTGCGGACGGCGGAAATGATTGAAAAACCCATTGACGAAACCCTTTTGGATAAAAATGTGGTTCGTTTTGGAAACGACTAATGAAAAAACAACGACATAATCTGGGAATTGTAGTAAAAGTTGGGATGTTCCTGCTCTTGCTGGCAGTGCCCCTTGCCCTGCCCGCTTCTGCCCCGAAATCCTCCGAGCCAATCGAGGATATTGACCTCCTGGAACTGAACATCGAGGAAGTCGTCACGGGAATGCGGGGAGGAAAGCGGACCGTCAAGGATATGCCTTACGCTGTCAGTGTGATTACCGCCGAGGATATCCGCCGGGCCGGATCGCGCAGCGTTCCCGATGCCCTGCGACTGGTTCCAGGCGTCGACGTCGCGGATATTTCCTATGGATTTGAAACGGTTGGAGTCCGAGGATTCTATGCAAACCAGAGTAGCCAATCCCTGGTTCTGGTCGATGGTAGGCAAGTTTACGATTCACTTCTGGGCGGAACGTATTGGGGTATTTGGCCTTTCCAGCTTGAAGACATTGATCGTATCGAGGTCATTCGCGGACCCGCCGGCGTGGCCTGGGGCGCCAATGCCACCAACGGCATCATCAACATTGTCACCAAGGACCCCTCAGACCAGCATGGAGTGACCTCGGTCAACCGGGGCGGTTCCCGCGGGATGAATAAGGAATACCTGGGTTACGGGTTTACCGACGGAAAACTCCGCATGCGTGTCTCCGGTGAATATGAAGGTTGTGACGGATTCGCGGAAGGCGGCTCGATCCTTCGCAAACTTGACGACGGTTATAAGTCCGGTCGATTCGGACTCTATGGCGTTTATGAACAAAGCCCTAGCGATACTATCACCTTCTCAGGTGGAAGCAGCGCCGTCGATGGGTGTTACGCCCCGGGGATCGCCGGGGGATTATTTGGTCTAATGAATCCCGGTGGACAGTCCAATTTCTTCTTAACCCGCTGGGATCATAAAATAACAAAGGATAACTCCTACGCTCTCACGGGTTATGTCAATGATTTTCATCAAAATCTGGGTGGAGAGGCCTACGACTACCGATATCAGCAGTTTGCCCTCCAATTCAGCAATACCTTAAAACCTGCGGAAAATCATACCCTCATCTGGGGAATTGACACCCGCGAGGATTTGATTGACGGTGATGACGCCGACCCGCATTTCCTTTTGAAGAACCAAATCGATACCGCGACCATCGGGACCTACATTGAAGACGATTGGCGATTCGCTCCCAAGTGGGCTTTGAGTCTCGGCGGACGAATCGATTATGAATCCTATACCGGATTCCAACCCAGCGGTCGGGCCGCCTTGTCCTATCAACCGGATAAAAAATCGATGATCTACGGTGCCATCTCCCGTGCCTTCAGAGCCCATACCGCGGGTGTGCGGAATCTCGACCTGTCTATCATGAACGGACTGATGACCATGCAGGCCGATCGCGATGTTCGCCCGTTGACGGAAATTGCCTATGAAATTGGCTACCGGCGGCGGTATTTTAACCGATTGGACACAGCTTTGAATCTGTATTGGCAGGAATGCGCTGACGCCTCCGGTTTTGTCACAAAATTGGGCTTGCCCCGCCATCTGCTATTGACCAACATGCAGCGCGCCGGTGATTATTCCCTCTATGGTGTGGAATTGGAAACCAAATACGCTGTGACCCAAAAATTATCCCTTTTGGGGAACTACACTTTCCAGATGATGGATTGGCGGGCCAGCGGTGAAGCGGGTGATTTTTCCTTGGCCGTTAATGGAATTACCCCCCCGAAACATAAATTCATGATCGGACCCCGCTACGACGTTACCGACAACTTCCATCTCTCCAGCCAGCTCTGGTACGTCGGCGCCGTACGGTCCCCGCTCCCCACCAACCCTTTCGCCTCTGGGGGCATCGATCCTTATTTCCGATGGGATATCCGTGCCGAATATGAATTCTGGAAAAAACGCGCTGCGTTTGCCGTCGGAGTCACCAATTTGCTTGATCCCAGCCATTCGGAGGGGCGTGATAAATTTTTTAACAACGCTGAAGTCCCCCGAATGATCTACGCTGAATTCCGAGTCACCTTCAAATAGCCATCGCAGTAACCGTTCAGAGGAGCGAACACAAGGTGTGCCACGGCCGGCTCGTCCGGCCGTGTCTTAAGAGCACGGTCGGACGAGCCGACCGTGGCACAATGGGGTCTGGACGGTTACAAATATTGTTCGTTATTATCGGCCCCCCCAGTTTTTTGACAAGTAGAGCTAAATCTTTAAACCAAACCGTCGATAGTAGTAACAGGGATGGATTTTAGGTTTTCAACCTTTGTTTAAGTGGGGGGGGATTTAAATTACATGGAAGCTGAAAAAAGTGTTATTAAAAACGACGGTTTTGGCCTCAGGGGCAGATGGATTATCTTTTCCGTTTTGTTGGTGCTGGGGACCATCGGTATCCACAGTGTGGCCTTAATCTGGCAGAATTATACAGATTCGCTTCAAACATTAACGGAACATGCCGTCATTCATGCCCGAGCCATCAGCCACAGCGCGGAACCCGCCGTGCTTTTGAACGAAAAAGACGGTCTTAAGCGGGTTCTGGTTGGAGCGGCCCGGGATTCCGACGTGGTCTTCGCCCAAATCATCGGGACTAAGAAAGATGTCTTGGCGACCTTCCAGAGGGATAAAAATTTCCTGCCGGATTCGAAAGTCGATCCTGCTCGTCCGATAGCCCCTCCCATCAATTCCTCATCCTTAACCGTTCAGCAAACACATAAACAACTTTTGGTAATCGCTCCCATTTGGCCCGAGGATCGGGAAATCGACCTGGGAATGCCGGATAAGGAAGAGGCGAAAAAACCGCGAAATGTCGTCATTGGGTTCATTTGTCTGACCTACAACCTGGACCGAATCCATGCGGAGCTTACCAAACGAATTATTTCCAGCAGTATTGTTTCACTCTTCGTCATTGCCCTGGGCACCCTCGCCACCATCGTCATGATTCGTCCACTGTTGACCCCAGTGGAGGATCTTGTCGAAACGACCACCGCCATTGCCCGGGGCGATTTAACCCGCCGCGCGAAGGAACAAGCGATCGGTGAAATCGGAACTATGGCCCGTGCTTTTAACCACATGGCCGACTGTCTTGAGGAGCGTAATGCCGAGTTGGAAAAGGCCAAAGAGTTTGCCGAGTCGGCCAATCGGTCCAAAAGCGAGTTTGTCGCCAATATGAGTCACGAGATACGTACCCCCATGAACGGGATTCTCGGTATGACCGAGCTGGCTCTGGACACGGAGTTGAACGCCACCCAGCGGGAATATCTACAGATGGTTCAGTCCTCCGCTGATTCTCTGTTGGGGATATTAAATGATATTCTGGATTTTTCCAAGATCGAGGCAGGCAAGCTGGAATTAAACCCGACGGATATTCGCCTGCGGGATACGATGTCGGGTATAGTCAATACTCTGGCCGTACGTGCTCATACCAAGGGACTGGAATTGGCCTGCCATGTTATGTCGGATGTTCCGGACGCCCTGATCGCCGATCCGGGCCGGTTGCGGCAGATTATTGTCAACCTGATCGGAAATTCGTTGAAGTTCACCGAGCTTGGCGAAGTGATCCTTGATGTAAAAGCCGAATCGCGGACGGACGACCAAATCGTTTTGCATTTTGCCGTAATTGATACTGGTATCGGTATTCCCCGGGAAAAGCAGCAACAGATTTTCAAAGCGTTTGAACAGGCTGACAGTTCCACGACCCGCAAATACGGTGGCACGGGGCTGGGCCTGGCGATTTCGGCTCAACTGGTGGAAATGATGGGTGGGCGGATTTGGGTGGAAAGCGAACCGGGCAGCGGGAGTCAATTCCACTTTACCGTAGTTCTGGGTCTGCAGAAGAATCCAGTTGCCAAGGGCGAGGAACCTGATTCGTCGGTCTTGCACAATATGCCGGTGATCGTAGTGGATGACAACGCGACGAACCGTCGGATTCTGGAAGAGATATTGAAGAGTTGGCGGATGGTTCCGACACTGGCGGAAAGCGGATCGCAAGCTCTGGCGGTGATGCGCGAAGCTCAGCAAGCGGGCCATCCCTTCCCGCTGGTGCTTCTCGACGCATGTATGCCGGAGATGGACGGATTTGCGGTCGCGCAAAGTATCAAGGCGGACACGGCCTTGTCGCGTTCGACGATCATGATGCTTTCGTCGGCGGATAAAGGGTCCGACATCAAGCGTTGCCGGGATGTTGGGATTTCCGTTTATCTGGTCAAGCCGATCGGACAATCGGAGTTGCTGGACGCCATTATGAACATCCTGGGTCTCTTATCGGTTCGTAAAGTGCCGGAGAATCGCCGGGATTTAGCCGAAAATTCCAAATGCCCCCGCAAAATCCTGCTGGCGGAAGATAACGTGGTGAACCAGAAACTGGCCGTCCGATTGCTTGAAAAATGGGGACACACCGTTGAGGTGGCGAACAATGGTTTGGAGGTCGTGGCTGCACTGGAGAAAACTACTTATGACCTGATCCTGATGGATGTCCAGATGCCGGCGATGGGCGGGTTCGAGGCGACGCAGGCCATCCGGAAAAAAGAATTGTCCACCGGCACCCATACCCCCATCGTGGCCATGACCGCTCATGCCATGAAGGGCGACCGCGAACGGTGCCTGGAGGTGGGAATGGACGGCTATGTGTCCAAGCCGATCCAGGTCGAGGAGCTTTTCAATACGATTGAGGAAATAGCCTCGATTGCTTCATCCTCGTGATCGATAGTGACGGCGAATTCCGGGGATAGCATATATTACCCCCCGACGGTTACCTATTTTTAAAGGTTATACTGCCTTCACCCACAGATTTAGGGTTGTGCCTTCCACGTCGATCTTCTTCGGTTCACCGACACCGCTGCCGAGGTTGATTTTTGTTACCAGCGTTTCGCTTTTGATGTAATCGCTCATTTGCGTCAGAACCTTGCTGAACTCGCCGTCGGCCTGGACCGAAAGCTCGATCCGGGCTTCATACGCCAGGTCCATTTCCTTGCGAACCTGCTGGATATAGTGGATCAACTCGCGGGCTAAACCCTCCAGCCGTAAATTGTCAGTAATTTCCGTTTTCAATACCACCAGCACGTCCGGGCCTTGTGCGGCGGCAAAACCTGGGTGCGATTGCAAACCGATTTCCACTTCTTCACTCGTTAGTTCGATTTCCTGGCCATCCACATTCAACGAAAATTTACCAACCGCTACCAACTCCTGCCTGGCCCTTCCGCCGTCAATGGTCGTCAAGGTTTGTTTGATCTTCGGGGCGAGCGGTCCGAATTTTGGTCCGATGGCACGGAAATTCGGCTTGATGATGTAATCGACGTACTGCCGGGCTTCGGTCACGAACTTGACCGATTTTACATTCAATTCTTCCTGGATCAGGTCGATGTATCCTTGCAGGATTTTCATTTTCGCCGCATCTGCCAGAATAAGCTCGACTTCCGCAAGCGGCTGGCGAACTTTGACCTTTTCCGACGCCCGGGCCGACCGGCCCAACGCCACGATCTCGCGCACCAGTGACATTTCCTCCAGCAGTTCCTGATCGATGAGCGTTTCATTCACCTTCGGCCAATCGCATAGATGAACGCTTTCCCTGACCTTATCACCGTAAATATTGCGTTCGAGATTCTGATACATTGTCTCGGCAAAAAACGGCACGAACGGAGCGATGAGTTTCGACAGCGTGGTCAGACATTCATAAAGCGTCCAGTAAGCGTTGCTCTTATCGGCATCCCAGCCGGATTTCCAGAATCGATTACGAGACCGCCGAACGTACCAGTTCGAGAGGGCATCGACGAATTCGCTTAGCCCGATGGCTGCGGAATTAATCTGCAACTCATCAAGCCGCTGTGTCGTTACCTTGATCGTTTTGTTTAGCTCGGCAAGAATCCATTTGTCCAGCGGAACTGGATTATTCAGCGGAAGTTTATCAACAACATGTTTTGAAAATCCGTCGATAGTCGCGTAAATCACAAAAAAGCTGTAAACGTTATATAGACGGATCAAAAATTCCCGCTGTGATTCGGCGATGGCCGATTCATCGAACCTCGCCGAAGTCCACGGCGTTTGGCCGAAATAAAAATACCATCGCAGCGCGTCCGCTCCTTCGCGATCCAGAATCTTTCCAGGCTCATCATAATTCCGTAGCCGTTTTGACAGTTTTTTTCCGTCTTTTCCCAACACCAGCCCCAGCACGATACAATTTCGATACGGATGATCTTCAAAGAGCAGCGTGCTGATCGCCAGCATGGAATAAAACCATCCGCGGGTCTGATCGATGGCTTCGGAAATAAAATCGGCGGGAAACGCGTTTTTAAATTTTTCCTGTCCGGTGTGCGGATAACCCCACTGGGCAAACGGCATACACCCGCTGTCAAACCAGCAGTCGATGACTTCCGGCGTCCGTTTCATTTTCGCCCCGCAATGCGGACACGGCAGCGTTACCTGATCGATAAACGGTTTATGCACCGCCATATTTTCCGGCAGCGACGGGTCTTCTTTTCGACGGTTCTCGAAATAATCAAACGCGTTTGGATTCTCCTTCAGCAATTCGGCTGTGGACCCGAACGCCCGCGTAAATCCGCAATTCGACTTTTCGCAAATCCAGACCGGCAGGGGGGTTCCCCAATATCGTTCGCGGCTAAGGGCCCAGTCGATATTATCTTCCAGGAAATTCCCGAACCGCCCGTCCTTAATATGTTCCGGCAGCCAGTTGATTTTCTGGTTGTTGGCGATGATCTTGTCTTTCTTTTCGGTCGTCCGAATGAACCATCCCTCGCGGGCGTAATACATCAGCGGCGTATCGCAGCGCCAGCAGAAGGGATAGCTGTGCTTATACCCTTCCCGCCGAAGGAGCAGTCCGCGTTTTTTCAAATCCTCGATAATCTTCGGGTCCGCCTGCTTTATAAACATTCCCGCCCACGGCGTGACTTCGGATTTAAATTTCCCCTGTACATCGACCAGTTGAATCACCGGCAGATCGAATTTCAATCCCACCTGGTAATCGTCGGCCCCAAACGCCGGGGCGCAGTGCACGATGCCTGTGCCGCTGTCGAGCGTGACAAATTCCGCCTCCACCACATAATGAGCCTTCTTATTCGGTGTGGTAAATTTATACAGAGGCTCATATTCCATCCCGACCAGGTCCGCGCCCTTCACCGTCCCGATAATTTCATGCGGCACCTTGCCCATGACCTGCTTAACCAACGGCTGGGCCATAATCAACACTTCATCGCCCACCTTCACGCGGGCATAATCAAATTCTTTACGCACCACCAACGCCGCGTTTGAAATCAACGTCCAGGGTGTCGTCGTCCAGGCCAGCAGCGATTCTTTCGGATCGCTTTTGGTTTTAAACGCCACATAAATACTCGGGTCTTCCACGTCTTTATATCCGAGTCCGACTTCATGGCTCGAAAGAACCGTCCCGCACCGCGGGCAATACGGCACGATTTTGTATCCCTTGTACAGCAAGCCCTTTTTGAAAATCTCCGATATCGCCCACCAAACCGACTCGACATAATCGGTCGAACAGGTCACATACGGATGCTCCATATCGATCCAGAATCCGATCCTCGACGTAAGCTGCTCCCATTCCCGAACGTATCTAAAAACCGAATCGAAGCATTTTCGGACAAACGGCTCGACCCCATATTTTTCGATCTGATCCTTGCCGTCGATACCCAGCTCTTTTTCCACTTCGATTTCCACCGGCAAACCATGCGTATCCCACCCCGCCTTGCGCGAGCAGTAATATCCCCGCATCGTCTTGTAACGCGGGAGTAAGTCTTTAATCACCCGTGTCAGCACGTGCCCAGGATGCGGCAGACCGTTCGCCGTCGGCGGTCCTTCATAAAACACAAACGGCTTGCCGCCTTCCCGCTGCTTTTGGGACTTTGCGAAAATTTCCCGCTCGTTCCAGAACGCCAAAACTTTCTCTTCGGATTTAGGAAAATCAAAGCTCGACGGTACCGATTCAAATTCAGACATTGTCTTTAAAACCTTTCAAAATTTCTTTGTAGAGACACTTTGCATGCGTCTCTATAGACAAAATTATACAACGAGAAATATTGTAATAACCCTTGAGAATAAAGGAAAGCCCCTGTTTTGTACCCGATTCAGATAATTTTGTGGGCAAAAAGTGAATAAAATGTGCAAAACACCATGTTATTTGTGGAAAATTTGTTGATTCTGATGTTTTTTGATTTAGAATCGAAACCATAATGAAATGCGTCTTTTCTATGGTTTGGTAAATTTTTCTTTTAAGAGGAGCTAAAAATGACAAAAAAGAAATCCGCAAAAGATTCGTTAATTGTGGCCAGCAAAGTGAAAAGTTATGTCCGGTCGAAAAAAATGATGACATCAACGGACGCAGTGGCCGCAATTTCCAACAAGATTTATTGCATGTTGGATCACGCGATGGAACGCTGCAAAGCCAACAAGCGAAGCACCGTGAAGCCGCACGATCTGTAACCTTTCGGTTGCAAATTATATAATGCAAAAAACAACGGACTTGATAAAATAATCAGGTCCGTGTTTTTTTTAAGGAGTAAACTCGTGGAAATTCTCAGCGGTCTTATGGATCACCAGGTCCTTCAGCGAAACAAAAAGAATCTTTCGGAAACCATTATTACCGGCCGATGTTCTTGTGCCGGAGAACTTCAGATTCGTGTAACAAAAAATAAAAAAACGCTTCCAGGGTCTAATTGGAAACCCCTTGTTCAAATCAAAGCGGGGGATTTCACCGCAAAAGTGACGGGTATTCCCGTCGGCGGACCCTACCGGATTTCTTTACGCCTGGTGGGAACCGACGGAAAAGCCGTGGGACAATTTCAGGCTGACGATGTTCTTGTAGGAGACGTCTGGATCCTCGGAGGTCAATCCAATATGGAAGGGATTGGCCTGCTCAAAGACGCCGCCAAACCCCATCCACTGGTCCGAGCCTTTTATATGGACGATCGCTGGGAACCCGCCCAGGACCCTATCCATAAACTCTGCGACGCCGTCGATCCGGTTCACACGGACCTTAACGGTGGCACGCGTATCATCCGGGAAAAGGTCGTCGGGACCGGACCCGGAGTCGCCTTTGGGCAAAAACTGCTCCAATTGAGCGGTGTGCCGCAAGGCCTTATCAGTTGCGGTCATGGCGGAACCTCCATGGCCCAGTGGGATCCGGATTTAAAAAATCTTAGTGGAAAGAGTCTCTATGGCGCCACTCTCCGGCGATTTCACAAAAATGGCGGAAAGGTCGCCGGTGTCGTCTGGTATCAGGGCTGTTCCGACGCCAATGATGATGCACATAAACTCTATACCGATCGCATGAAAAAACTCGTCTCCTCCTTTCGGAGTGATTTTTCCGATTCAAAACTTCCTTTCGTCATGGTTCAAATCGCCGGTTATTTTCCGGGGCAGGTTGAATGTGAAACCAATCGAATGTGGATATCCATCCAGGACCAGCAGCGCCGGCTGCCCGAAGTGATCGACCGGTTATTGACCGTTCCCGCCATCGATCTTGCGCTTGATGACGGGATTCATATCAGCGGAGTGGACCAGCAGCGGCTTGGCCGTCGACTGGCCCAAGCGGCCTGGACCCTGATGAAAGGGAAAAAGGCCCAGAAGCCACCCATTACTCTTAAATCCATCAAAGCCGTTACCAATCGGCGAAACGGCTGTATTAATATCGAAGCCACTTTCGGCAACGTCGAAGGATCCCTCCGGGCTTCGGGCAAACCCACCGGTTTTTCTTTGCTGAATGCGGAACATCAGGAACTACATAGTATTTACCGGATCGATTTAAAGGACAATAAAGCCATTCTCCAAACCGGATTGGGACCGGATTACGACTTAGCAAGTATTTCTGAATGCTATGGTTACGGCGTTTATGCGTACTGCAACATCACCGACCAAGCCGACCGATCTCTACCCGTTTTTGCTCCTGAATCGATTACCCATGACCAACGGCCGCAACGGTCGGTGCGAACCGTGCGAATTAGTAAAATCCTCCCCCCAGCCGGAAAACTGGAACAGGTTGTGTGCCCGGATACTTCAAATCCGACACTCGAATGGACCTCCAGAACTTTCCCATCGAGCTTTTGCGACCTTCACCTGGAACTTGGCAAATACACCGACAACGCGATGGTCTTTTTCGCTTCCAAACTCCGGTGCGAGGAATTGATGCACCTGCAGGTCGGCTTGGGATATGACGGACCGATCAAATTATGGATCGACAAAAATGAAATCTTTTACGACCCCAATGGGACAAACCCCGCCTGGATCGATAAAACCAAAGTACCTGTGACCGTTCAGGCCGGTGAGCATGAAATCGTCGTAGCCCTCTCAGCCAATTTCGGAAAGGCGTGGGGCATCTTCCTGCGTCTGTATCGAACGGATTTGACCAAGGACCAGATCAAGGAGGGACCGGATCATTATAAATTACCGGAAATCCTTGGATGAAAGAGTTATGTAAGGCGGGTGGTTCCGGTACTCCGGGTTCACCCGCTATTTTACTTAGGCAGAAGAATTCCATGCGAACAACATTTTCCTTTGGCTTGGCATTGATCTTCGGTCTCCTCGTTGGGCCGGTAGCTGGCTCTGCATTTGGTTCTACCGAACCTTGGTATGACGACGCTCCCTATCGTAAGGTGAAAGATCGGTATGAGGCATTAATCAATGCGGTGCCCCAACCGGGCAACACGACCAATTTGAAGGAAGAGGTCGATTTGGCCATGTATCTGGTTGGCGAGTATTTTAAGGGTTGGACCGATGCGCTGGCAACGGAGGGCAAAGGGGCGGATCAGTTCAAAAAGGCTCAAAAGCTGTTCGAACACGTTGTCCGATATTACCCTAAAAATGAATACCGGGTATTATGGGCCAAAAGTTCGCTTGCCGGTTTTTTTTTAAGAAACAATCAAGAGGATGATGCGCTGGCGATGTACACCGACCTTTTCGCGATCCCTGTCAACGAGGTCGTGGATAATTCCCTGCCCACTCGAAACGTGCCGATCGTAGGGGCGAACGGCAAGACCTCGGCCCAATTGGATTTTGAGAAATACATCAAAGACGCGACCCGGGCTCGGACCATTGAAATCGCCTCTAAACGTGGCAATTCCATCGCCGCCACGCTACCGGCAACGCAAACGCCAAATTCGAGCCTCGAACATTGCAGGCAAGAAACGGGAGTGGTCGCCCCAATGAAAAAAAACAGCAAAGCAACCTCTGCGGCCACCACCTGGCCGGCAGATTACCAGACGCGGGTCTATTCCATCGGATGGTGCGTTCAAGACATGATCGAGGCGGGCAAAGCCCAAACCCCACGGCAGGCCGAGGAAAAAATCCTGGCCCTGTTGACAAAGCGTCTTTACGACCTGCGTGCCGGGGGACGGTTGGAACTATCCCCGGACCACCGCCTGGTTGCCACGCTCGATTCATACCATCATTGCCGTTTGGGGATGATGGTTTATCCCAAGATTGCGTTGACCTTCTTCTACGTCCTGGTACCCCGGTCGGCAGAGCCGAAACTAAAGACGCTGACCCTTCCGGTTCGCCGACCGGCCGTCAAGCCGGTGGAATGGAAATTGTCCGAAACCCAGTTCGATGTTTTACTAAAAGACTTTCAGTGTGTCGTTTGGCATGTCGACAAACAAACGGTTTCCATGAACATTGGAGATGAAAGTCGGAGACTTGGCAGCTTTGTGGAAATAAATCCAAGCCATCCCCTTAACATACCGCCGAACCACTACTACACGGCAATACAAGGAATCGACACAAGCTGCGTGTGCCGCGTGGACCCGGCCCCAAACGAAAAGGAATACCAGATTTCCTACGCCCTCCATTGCCAGCGGACAGGCCACATTTACACCAGTACGGGAACATCCCCGCTACGGGAAATAATTCATTGTTACGGCACAGGTTCTTTTCCCCCGGATACGGTCCTGGTTCAACGGCTCGCCTTGACGGATAATCCTTATTTAAATGAAAACTTTTTGAATAAAGAGGATACTGACAAACCGAAAGATGCCTTTCAAGACCCTGACCGCGATCCGCTTTTCTACGTGGTGTTTCAAATCAAAATGGTCGGCAAACCTCAAATTCTGCAATTAAATTAGTTTTGTTGGGTGGATTTTCTTAAATCCATCATTCTTGATTAACGGATACCGCTTGGCGGTTCAAAAAATATTTCCTTCCAAAATTTGCTTTTCTGCAAAAATGTGTTATACTCAACACAGAGCGGTACATTTCCTGCCGTGTTCTTTAAAAATAACAAATCTTTCTTATTCGTGTCGATTTGTGAAATTCGTATTTGAAAATCTTTTCTTCTCTGCGTCCTCCGCGATCTCTGTGGTTCAAATCAGGTTTTAGTCCGAAACCCGACACAATGTATATTCCGCCTTTCGATGCCCCACAAAACATCTTGAAAAAAACGAAATTGGTCTAAAAACGGTACACTTTTGGTCTACTTTGCTGTTATCCGTTGGAAATTGGGACGATGATAATTTCTTTCTGTTTTTTTTCACCATCTGCAACTGCCTATTTGCCCTTCTTCACCCTCAGTGTCTCATAGGCTGGCAGCCGGGCGTAAACCGATTCCAGAAAATAATCCACGGACCCGATTTGTGCTTTATCCCAGAGAGTTTTCAAATGCTCCATCACCAGCCGGCGGTAGAGGTCCTGCTCCAAAATGCCCCGAATTTTATCCTGGGCTTCGGTGAAGGTAATCTTTTTCTCCGGTTTAAAGCCGATGGATTTAACCAGATAGATTGTGTTTTCAATCGTGATGGGTCGGCTTACCAACCCGATATTGAGATTAAACGCCTCATCCTCAAGCTGTTTTAGCCGGTAACTTCCTTTCGATATCCAACCCATATCCCCGCCCACTCGTCCGCTGGTCGCGGTGGAAAACTCTTTGGCCGCTGTGGCAAAATCTTCGCCATTCGCCAGCTTGGCCAGAGCGGATTTTAGCTGGCTCTGGGCTTTGGACCTCGCGTTGGATTGGGTCATGCTGTCGGCGTCTGACCAGGGGGTTTCTTTAGGCAGGAATTTTTCCGCGTCGATCTCGATCAGCAGCAGGTGGACGCTCGCGGGTTCTAAAAAGTCATCCTGATGCCCCTGGTAATACTCCCACAAATTATCCCGTGTTACCATTACTTTGGGTTTCATTCTTTCCCGTAAATATTGCTGGGTGACGATCTGCCTTCGCAGTTGTTTTCTCAAATCCTCCATGGTTGATCCGTGCGCGGCGAGCATTTTCTCCAGCAGAACCTTCGACCCTCCCGCCTCCAGCGTGGCTAAGTTTAGCACCTCCTTGTCCACCGCCTTTTCCACCACTGGGTTCTGATCTTCGGTAATCCGAGCGGAGATTTCCTGATACAGCAGAGTTTCCGAAATCATATCCCGCACATTATTGGAAAGCAGTTCCTGGGCCCGTCGTTTATAGACATCCTCGCTGTAAGTTAATGCCGTGGCCTCCAACTGGGGGCGAACTCGCCTCAACACCTCGTCGGCCGTAAGAGAGTCGCGGTTCACCATCAAAATCGCCGACCCAATCGACCCCGCCGGTCTTGGCACCGGAGGATTCGACCGGAGCTTTTTCTTTTCACCCGTCGAAGTCGTTCCTTGATTTACCGTTACGCTTTCTGACCCCTCGGTCTCCATTGCCTTCTTGTCCCGCCAGGTGCGAAAACTTTCACATCCCACCGACAACGTTATCACCAGGAACAACAAAAATAACATCCACCCCAAACCACGAACCGGATACCAATTTTTCTTCTTCGTCATCGCCGCACCTGCTCTCTTGAATCTTGTTTGCCCAAACCGGTTCGTATTATACCTGCTAAAAGTTGCCCCGAAAATTCCAAATTAAAAAAACCATCGCAGGATTATCTCCCGCGATGGCTCTTCTTTCCACTTTTCGTTCCTGGTTCTTCAGGTTATTTTTTCTTGAAAAACAGGTAAAACACACCTATCCATAGCAAAAACAACGTCGATGGTTCGGGAATAGATATTAAAGTCGCCGAATTGACTTGCGCACAAAGTACGGTATTCAACATAACTCGTCTCTCCTTTAAAAAGCACTCTTCCACGCATAAACCATTATCCACGCGGGGCTAGAGTCCAGAGGTCGTCGTAGTCGTTGTGGTCGTGCTTGCGACACCGGGGAACAGTGCCTCCAGCGCAACCGTACCCACCACGTTGATGAGGGCACCAGCTAAGTTAAATCCTTGGTTGAAGGCCCAATTTTGTACCGTCGAACCGCACCCTAAAGTAATTACGAGAATAAGGATGGAACAGTAACGACCCATGAGTTTGAGGACTTTTTTCATCATTTACTCCTTAAGAAGCCACCTGGCCTTTTAAATCCCCATCCGATTTAGTTCATCCGGTCCTGACCGGAAAATTTCAAAAAACAGGCTTAAGCTGCGTAAGGCAACTCAAGCCTGAGAGGGAGAGAGAGATCTCGCTACCCTTACCCTTTCCTGGGGCTCAGGATTGATTTTAAGCAGGCTTAAGCTGCCCCGGGAGGAGCAACTCAAGCCTGAGAGGGAGAGAGAGAGATCTGCTATGAAATTTTCAATCATTATCTTTACCTGATCACATGGATCAGATTTGACTTTAAGCAGGCTTAAGCTGTCTTGCGGCAACCTAAGCCTGAGAGGGAGAGAGAGAGCTTTTTAACTCACCCATCGCGCTCCCACGCACGAGTGAGTGTTCTCTTTACTTGTCAAGCCGCACTTCAAGTGTCCGATTGGAACCGCTCAAGGGTATTTGTGCTCGTTGCTCGTTTTCACCTACGGATAAAATCTGTATTCGATCTCGCGGCACGACCAGGGGCACGGTTATTCCTGGAACTTCAACGATCACGAACTCCTCTTTTTGGTTTCCGCCGTCGCTAAAGAACCTGACTTTTCCAATCACCTCGATCGCATTTTCCAGATGGGCCATGATCACGTCTTGTTCGGGACACAAGACATCCTGGAGTCGGAAGGTTACTTCAGTTTTTCTTTCTTTCGTTCTATCTTCTTTCATAACTTTTATAACCTCCTTTCTCTTACCTTACTTTACAATGCAAGCTCTATACCAGATCATCTTTTGCCTTTGAATATTATTTTATTCGACATAACATCTTGTAAGGCAATCACTTGCAAAATAAAACAAAGCAATGACAGGATATTTGAAATTAATGATTTGCGAAAGATTTGTCGCAGTCTCAAGGAAGAATTCATCTTATCTTCAATCCAAGACCCTACCTCTAAAATCCAAAATCCAGAATTTTCCCTAGTTGAGACAGCCATGCGCAGCCGTGCAATTTTTTGCACGCAACAGGTGGGCTAATCCCCGGAGTGATCGATATGTGGGGCCAGGATATAGACTTTGTTCAAATTGAGTTTTTCAAATAACGGCTTGACGGTCAAATCCACGAGCATTCGATTATCCATCCGAGTATCCACTTTTTCGACTCTGCCTAGGACTAATTGGACGGGCAGATTCAGTTTTTGCGGATCTTCCGGAACGACAAAATCGCCGGCTTTAATGTCGTAAGTTTTAAGCACCATCACTGCCATTATTTTATTTCCTTTGGCTGTCCCTTCAAGTCGAACCCTGCATAGTTTTTCGGTCCGGCCATCGACGAAACGGACCACATTGGCAAAAAGACCTTTCGGGTCCATGGCGCTGACCAATTTGACCCTTGCGGTGTACGGTCCCAGTCCATAATCAATGGTTCCGACGATCATCCCGGCGGCCAGGGCCAATTTGGGATCGATATTTTCCGCCCGCAGCAGATCGAGAGGAATGGTGGCCAGGACGGGCAGACCTTCCTTCAGACCGGAATCGGTTCCCCGGTCGATCTCCACGGAAGGAAGGCCCAGGCTGTCGAAACCGGTAACGTGGGCGGGAATGAGCACGGGTCCTGGTCCGACGGCGGAACGGATTCCAAGCAAGCTTTGGTTTTCATGTTCGAGTTCCTGAAGTTTCAGGCTTAGTGTGATCAGGATTCGGTTATATTGCTCATCCGTCAAAGGACCATCGGAATCGGACGGTTGAACCGGCGAGGGTTTGATCTTTCGAGCTGCCAGCAGAGTGAGCCGCCCACCCGGCGCCAGCCAAGCCTGGCAGACCTTCTGCGCGGGAGCGGTCAGCCAGGACGGCAAAAAGATAGCCAGAGCGGAAACGATCATCAGAACGATAAAAACATTCTGCGATTTGAGATTTTTGTAAAAGCGTGAAAACTGCCCACGCGGAAAAGGATTATACGGAGTTCGTTTTATCATAATGGAGGAAATTATAACAAGCCCATCCGCGGGAGTAAAGAAAAGTACGCATAGCCGCGGCAAAGAAAGAATACTGGAAATATGATCATAGATAAGAATAAGATAGGATATCTGAAAGATGACCTTTGGCAGTTTGTTTTAAAGGTCAAAACGTGAAACCAATTTAATCTTTACATGGAGAAAATACGATGCTATCTGAACTTACTTGCCTTCGTAATGGCACGACCCGACGTTTTTCATCATGGGATAAGACCGGTCGAAACGACGACAGTTGGCGTATCCCTGCCGGAAAGTCGGCTGTGCTGGCTGATATTAAGGGTCCGGGTCAGATCACGCATATCTGGATGACACAGGACCGCCACTATCGTGAATGTTTGATTAAAATCACCTACGATAACGCCGATTATCCCAGCATTATTTGTCCGTTGGGTGATTTCTTCGGTCTGGGACATGGAATGGTCAACTCATATCAGTCCGCCCTGTTTACCGCCTCCACCCCGTATCCTAATCAGTTCAATGGCGGCTGCGCATTGAATTCCTATGTCCGTATGCCGTTCCGAAAACGGTGTCTTGTTGAATTGATCAATCAAAGCAAAGAGGAGCATCGCCAGTATTTCTACGTTGATTACGAAACCCTGGAGCGCCTTCCTGACCAAACGGGTTATTTTCACGCGGAATTTCGGCGGACCAATCCGTTCGGCGGCTGGGGGCCGGAAATTACCGTCAATACAATCTATGCCGACGCGGCGAATAAAGAAAAAATCGCCTGGGAAAACAATTACGTCATCCTGGAAACGAAAGGGCGAGGCCATTATATCGGGTGCAATCTTTCGGTGACGAATTTCCAGGGAACCTGGTGGGGCGAAGGGGATGATATGATCTGGGTGGACGGGTACAAGTGGCCCCCGGATTTGCATGGAACCGGAAGCGAAGACTATCTCAACCAGGCTTGGGGAATGCAACCCAACGCCTTTCTTCGAAACGGGTCTTCCATTTTCGAAGGAAATACCCTTCCCGCTCCCGGCGTGCCCTTATGGTCCGGGCGAGGGGGATATCAGACCAGTTACGTTTTTCACCTTGAGAATCCCGTGCGATTTCAGAAAGAGATTAAGGTAACCATCGAGCACGGCCACGGTAATCATCTGGCCAATGAAATGTCCTCCGTGGGATACTGGTATTCCGACAAACCAACCCGAGTGATGGCCCCTCCCGGGGTCGAAAAACGGATGCCCGTTCTTCGCGACAATCAGAACCGCTGGCTTTTCGATCCAAAGAATCAATGTCCCGGCAAACCGGTCAAAGTGACTCCGGAAATGAGAAAAAAGAAGAAGGAGTGGGCGAAGATTATCAAGCAACAGGCTTGATTAATACGCTCACAAGCGAATACAAGTTGATCATTGGATATCAGCTAAAAGTCGGCAGAAACTCTTTTTGCAAATCCAGCATATCGTCCAACATCTTTTCCGCGGCGGTGATGCTGTTTACATTCGGGTCCATTAACAATGCTCTGAGAAGCATTTTTTTGGATTTTGTGCGATAGGCTTCTGTGAGAAACTTATGCACGGTAAAGTGTGTCCGAATGTAGCAAGCGAACGATTCGGGGATGGGGCCGACTTTCATGGGATGAATACCTGATCCGTCAACCATGGCTGGAACTTCAATGACGGCGTCGGTGGGAAGGTTTTCAATGTACCGCTCGGTATTTAAAACATTGACTGCCTCCCGAAACGATGGGCGATTCAGCTCGATGTCGCAGATGATCGGCACGGTAATTTCTCCGCTCGGCAGCATTATATCGCCTTCCAGAGGATTCGCTTCATTGGAATAAATTTCGAGCAAAGAAGGCTCCTCTTTGTTGTCTTTGCTCACCTTTTTGCATTCTTGTCCGTAGTGCCACTTGGTTCCTGTAAATTCCCAGGCATAAGACAGATATTCCCCGATATGATCGTCGGAAGCATAAGTTATGATATCGAAGATTTCAGCCATTTTTCTGACCAGCGGCGGAAGTTTTACCGAGGTATCGCTTTTGATTTTATTCAGCACATCCGCAAGGAGGTCCTTGCCGGTTTTTTTGTCGATGATTTTTAACATGCAGTATAAGTGGTTCATCCCGGCGGAAATGATCTGCAATTCCTCGCGTGGCCGGCCAAGAAGATCACAAATGAGCTGGATGGCTGAAAAGACTCCATGACAGATTCCCACTGCCTTGACTTTCGTCAGATGACAAATCGCGTTCAGAACCCGCGCCTCCGGGTTGGTAAAATTCAAAAGCAACGCCTGCGGGCATATTTTTTCGATATCGCGGCAAATGGGAATGACCAGTTCGAAGCTGCGCAAGGCGTGAAATAAGGCCCCAGGCCCGCCGTTTTCTCCCAGGCAGTGTTTAAAACCATAAGACAGCGGAACCCGAAAATCCTGCTCCCACAGTGCCATCCGGTTTTTGGCCACAGAGGTAATGACATAAGTGGCGTTGGGTAATGCCGTCAGTCGATCCTGGCTCTTTTCAATAGCGATATCCGTACCGGTATGCTTTTTCACCCGATGAGCCAATTTGGCCGCTAAATCCAACGCGGTTAAATCTTCATCGACGAGGGTCAGGGTAAAATTTTTCCCCTGCAATTCCTTTGTGTTCAGAATATCAACAATCATCCGAGGTCCGAAACACCGGCTGCCCGCTCCGATGAGTACGATTTTCTTGTCTTTCATATAAGCGTCCTTGTCCATAGGCTTATTCGAATATTCCAATGTAATTATACGGATTTTCCAAAATAATTCACGAAATATTTACTGCAAATTTTCCACCGTTACTTTTCCAAAGAAGAAGTTTTTTCTTGACAAATAAAAGTATTAATGATATGAGATGTAGTTGAGAGAAATATTTTCCAGGGAGAGTGAATAGAGTCGCTCTCCCTTTTTTTGGGAAAAGAAAGAGCCACCTGGGGGCGGCGATTCGTTCATTTTCGCGGGCTGTATTTTATTTTGTTGTTTAAACCAAGGCAGAGAGAGAGTGTATCTTTCTGTCTTGGTTTTTTTACTTTTTAGGCACCTATTTTAGAAGGAGTTCGCAAATGAAAAAGTGTGTGGAAAAAATCCGTTCGGCAAGTACATTGATTGTTTTGTTCCTGGCGACAATGGTTGCCTCCAATGAGGTAATGGGAGTAAATTTAGTATCCAACGGAAGTTTTGAAGACCCGGGTTTCACGAATTCATATAATTTTTTGGCAATAGCTCCATATCAAGGGTGGTACCCAACCATGAGCCCGACACAAATTACAGGGTGGACGGCTACCTTTGATGGTAGCGGGGAGCCATCTTATTGGACAAAAGCTCCCTCATATACGGCCTACGATGGAAACTATGGATACGTCATCAACGACGGAGACTCTATGGAAACGACTTTTTCCGCCGTTGCCGGAACCCCTTATACGCTATCCTTTTATTACGCCGTTATTTGGCCAAACCCTACTGGTTTGCTTGTCAACGTTGCTGGAACCTCTAAAACTCTTTTCGGTAGCGATGGTACGCCTACGAGCGTGTACTATGATAATCCATACTCACACGTACTCTGGTCCAAATTTACTGTTAATTTCACCGCCGCTTCCACTGATCCCTCCGCAGTTTTAAAATTTACTAATCTCCAAGATAATCAAAATACTTATGGAATGGTCATTGATAATGTCCAGATTACACCCGAGCCCATGACAATGATCTTAATGATAATCGGAGGGTTCTTGGCTTTTCGTAGTCGCGTGGTTCGTTGATAATGGCGGATTCTGGATGACATGAATGCGATGGATTCGGGTGTGGGCGCCTTGTATCGTATCACTCCTGTTCCCGAACCGGTTAGCTTGTTTCTTCTTGGTATTGGGGTGGGCTTTTAATCCGTCGAAAACGCCGGTAAAAATTTTCCGGACAATCTATAAACGAATAGGGCGAGTCGCAAAGGACTCGCCCTGTTTTTATCTTTTTAAACCTGCCCACTCATCTTGCGAAGTTTGATCTTAAAGAGTTTGCCGTATTTATGGACAAATCGGTGAATTCGATGAATAAAAATCTTCAGCCGGAATTGATTTCTAAACCGGTTAAAAGCATCTTCATCGACTTTACTTGTCTTTTGCCCGGAAAGAATGGAGAACAGATCGTATTTGGAAAGGTCTTTTTCCGTAAAATTGGCGGGCTTTCGAACCTTTAAAAAGACACCCGGATCACCGCTATCTTTTTCCAATTTTTCAATAATACAGTCTGAAAAGATAGTTTTCATGTCCTCCATTTCATATCGCCAAAAATCATAAGGGTATCCGTGAAAGGGAAAACCAAAGGATCGGGTGGTAATCAAAATAATCCCGTTGGGCTTACAGATATTTTTCATGTTTGAGATGACAAGTCGCCAGTCTTTAACATGCTCAAGCAATTCCGTTGAGATAACTATGTCAAAGGCCTCTTTTCCAAACCGACTTAGAACATCGTCGGCACTACAGACCAAGTCAACTCCGGGACCGTTTTCAATATCGACCCCAAGATATTGTTCTGGTTCCCAATTTTTCATAAAGGACTTGAAGCTTCCGTTGACATCGTAAGAGCCGATTTCAATTACCTTTTTGTTTTTGACCTCATCTGGAGTAACGCTTGATCTTCCGAACTGGACACACGCTGGGGTACACATTGTTTTATCTCCAAAGTATCCCGACATGATATGGCCTAGATGATCTTAAATCAAACCGCATTTTTAAAAAGGTTCAATAGTGCTTTCCAGAGTAACCCATAAGCTCTGATGGTTTCTCCGACCGTTGCCAGGGAACCTTTGGCCAAGCCCAGGGCGATCCGTGGGACCGGCTCGATAAAAAAAGTGCCCAGCGCCAAGGCTGTGGCGGTGATTGGATTAAAATGTTTGTAGCCGTAAAGAATTTTGCTTCGCAGAGAATAAAATAATCGGCGGGCCCGAATTTGGTCGCTGGTTCCGCAGCCCTTGTGGTAGGCTTGAGCTTCCGTCAAATAAGCAATCCGCCACCCGGCCTGGCGGATGCGAAGCGATAAATCCAGGTCCTCAAGATACACAAAATACCGCGTGTCAAAACCATTCATCTGCTCGAAGATACTTCGGCGGACTAAATAAAAGGCTCCGATGACGTGGTCTACATCTCTACTGTCCCGATGGTCCCACTCGGTCATGGGATGGGCGAGGAATCGTCCCGGCAGCAGGCGGTCAAGACCGAGCATTTGACCAAAAAAACTCCGCGGCGTCGGGAACCTGGCGCAGCTACGGGCAATATGGCCCTGCTCGTCAACCAGTTGGATGCCGACAACTCCGATTTTTTGGTTTTCAGGCCGATTTACGCATTCCACAGGGATTTTCAGAGAATTTTCGTAAAGTCGGATGTCGGGATTTAGAAAAAGCAGGTAATCCGCAGTGCTTTCCTGAACCCCTTGATTGCAGGCGGCGGCAAAACCTCGATTTTCAGGATTGGCTAGAAGGGTCAGCGGGATTTTAATATCGTCTAACCCCTGGGTGGAATTGTCGCTCGAAGCATTATCCACCACTACCACCCGCTGAAGGTCGATGCCGTCCAGGTTTGAAGCGGCGATGGATTCCAGGCAATTCCGCAGCAGCGCACCGGCGTTCCAGTTGACGATGATAATATCAAGGGAAGGTTGCAATGGAGCCATTATTGTAAAATCCTTTTCAAAATGGAAACCAGTTTTGGCGCGGTTACCTGCAGACAATATTCTTTTTCCACCTTTAGTCGCCCGGCTTGGCCCATTCGCTTGCGTAACGCGGCGTCATTTTTCAGGACCATTAACGCCCTGATCCAATCGGAAGGATTCTGAGCTAGAAACCCGTTGATGCCGTCTTCGACGATATGGGTATTGACGCCCACGGGCGAGGCGACTACGGGCAGGCCGCAGGCCATATATTGAATCAATTTGTACCCGCACTTGCCTCGTTCGAATGGTTTGTCTTCCAGGGGCATGATCCCGACGTCGAAAGTCCGCATCTGGTCAACCTGTGTTTCTTCCGACCACGGCTGGACCTCGACCGGCACGCCTTCTAGTTTGACCGGCCCCGAACCGATCAGGACCACCCGTATCGGACCAGTTTCGGCCACCTGGGCTAGGGCGGGGGCGATCAGATTCAGGTATTTACTGGTTACTGGCGAACCAATCCAGCCGATGGTGAAAATCGGATTATCGGACCTTTCAGCCATTTTATACTGATCCAGGTCGATCACGCTGGGGAGGTACTCTACGTGTTTTGCTCCCGCCTGACTGGCCCGCTGGACCAGGTACTCGTTTCCGGCGATGACGGTCGATGCGTGTTTCATCACCTGGTCGATTTTTTTATGCAGCAGGAACCGTATTAAGGGGTTTGGATGAAATTCATAGCGATGGAATACGGCGTCGTCATAATCGACGACATAAGGAACACCCTGATGTACCAACAGCGACTCCGCCCAAGCCGGCAGCAGGGGAAATATCTCATATTCCACCCATATCAAGTCATATTCCCGGACGTGCAACAGGCGATTTAACCTTCGAAAATAAGACTTTATAACCGTAAACGGACTTTTCCTTTTTCCGGTATAAAGGTTCTGGACGTAATCATTTTCTAACAGCGGTGCAACTGTTACGTTGATGCCCTGATTTGCCAGATAGGGCAGGTATTGGTAAGATCGGACTCGACTGCTCGGTCCAAGCCGACCGTATCGGCTTAATAAAAGAATATTCATTTCGTCATTATTAACTTTTAGTGCTTTAAAGTCAATTTCGTTTTGCGTGGTAACCGTTCAGACCATTCCCTCATTGTCATCATCCGGCTTGACCGGATGATCCAGGGTGTGCCCCTTTTGGGCACGAAAAAAGAGAACTGGATCGTCCGGTCAAGCCGGACGATGACATATGAAATTAAAAATCTTAACGTTTTTGAAAGAAATCCCAAATAATTCCTTTGAAAATGACCGATTTATAGTATAACGAAACGATCATTTATTTCTTTGGGATTCTGTATGAGTAGAACTGGCAAGAAAAACACCGTGGATCGCACGCGAGTTACATGGGTCTGGCTGGCCTTGGCGGTCTCTATGTCCATCGGGACCGTGGTTCTGTTGGCGTTAGAGCCTCGTCATGTGTTTCCCACCGACAAGACAACTTATCTGGCCGCCACTTGGAATACCGATTCATCCGCGCGGATTTCCCGAACGGCCGTCCCTATCGAAAACGAACTTTGGAAGTCGATCGTTGTTCATACCATGCGTAACTCCGATCCGAACGATTTAACCCTCAAATGCCTGTCCAACAGAAAAACGCCAAATGTGATCGCTCACTTTGCGGTTTCTTCCAGCGGGGAAATTTCCAAAAGCAGGACTTGGTACAATCAGGAGCCCGCCGAGGGATGCAAAGGAAAAATCCTGATCGGTTTGCAATTGGATGAGGGTCAGGCTGATCCTTCCCTGACGCAGGTTCAAGCCATGGTGGCCTTAATTCATGAGTTACAGGCCTTGTGCAATGTTCCCAGATCGAAAGTGTGCGTCCATGGCCAATTATCCGGCAAAGCCTGCTCAAACGATCCGCTTTATCGGTATAAATGGCGGGACGCCTTGCTCCAATAGATCGGATATCACCCGTCCTCGATTCGTATCCGGTTGGCCCCCAGTCTTTTTAGGAAAATATGTTTTTAATATTTTTCTTTCTTGATTACAGGCTTTTTTTTTGTCGATAATTTCGTAATCTTTGGTTTTTGAGATAGCTGGGTGTATAATCCGACATGGGAGTTAACCTAGACGGTGAGCGTAAAATAGGAAACGCCGGGTCGGCCAATGATTAAGGGTAAGTGTCTGGACCTTCTGTCCAAAAGGTCTTATAATGTGGATGGTGCCGTACTTGGTTAAACTATTAAGAAATAAAGCATGGCTATAGGAACATCGTCAAATATTGATCGGTATCTAGTGTTGGGCAACCTGGGTAGGGGCGCGAAGTCCAGTATCTGGAAGGTTCAGGATCCGGATGACGGACGGATTTATACCCTAAAGCAGGTTATTAAGGAAAACGAGGGCGATACCCGTTTTTTTGATCAGGCACAGATCGAATATGACGTAAGCAGCCGTGTCGATCATCCGTATTTGCGCAAATCTTTCACGTTAAAACGAATACGAAAATGGCTTAAAACCCAGGAGCTTATCCTGGTCATGGAATATGTCGAAGGTGCCCAGCTCAAGCAAATGGGTCCTTCCGGTATCGAGGAAACCATCAAAATCTTTACGAAGGTAGCCCAGGGGTTGTCCAGTTTACACGAGTTCGGTTACGTCCACGCCGACGTGAAGCCCAAAAACATCCTCACCGTTCCCAACGACGGGATTAAAATTATCGATTTCGGACAAAGTTGTCCGATGGGGCATAAAAAAAATCGCATTCAGGGGACTCCTGATTATATGGCTCCGGAACAGAAAGAGCGCGGTTACCTGGATCAGCGAACGGATATCTTTAATCTTGGAGCGTCTTTATACTGGGTGACAACGGGCACGAAATTTCCCACCACCATGTCGGGCAGTGGAAATGGAAACGATTTATCGGGACCGGCCAATTATCGCAACATTCCCCGCCCCGATGCATTGAACACCGAGGTTCCTCCGGCTTTATCCAAACTCATCATGGATTGCTGCAAAGACAGCCCCAAAGAACGGCCTCAGAGCATGCGGGAGGTCATTGGCCGGCTGGAAGTCGCATGGCATTTATATGAAAAACAAAACCCCTCGCCACCGGTCGAAACCCCGAAAGAAGAACCGGCAGGTCTGAAGAAGGCGCCCAACCATGCCGACACTGACATGGCCGATGACGACAGCGATGATTTTGAAAAGTTCATTGAGAGCATACTTTGAGGAAATGACTAAATCCTAATGTCTAATGACTAAAGGATTTAGGTTTTAGTCATTAGAAAAATGGATTACACCGACCCACATCAAATCATAGATATCCTCGGTAAAGCGGCGGTTCTGAATCGTCTGGATTCTTTTCGCACCGGTCATTTGCTCACTTTGCCCACTTATGGCCAGGTGATTATGACCGGCGATTTTCACGGCTGGGTGGAAAATTTTCACAAACTTCAATGGTTCGCCGACCTGGGACGATGCCAGGACCGGTATGTGATTCTTCATGAACTGATCCATTCCAACGGAAGTCCGTGTCCCGATGCCAGCCGGGTTAAAGCGCAAGACGCTTCCTGCCTCCTTCTGGTGAAGGCAGCACAATGGAAAATCGACTATCCCGACCAGGTGCATTTTCTGCTCGGGAATCACGATCTGGCCCAAATCACCAACCGTGAAATCACCAAAGGCGGGGCGGCCAGTATTGCCAATTTCAATCAATGGGTAGTTATCCGTTTCGGAGAAAAAGCGGGGGGGGAAATTATCGAGGCGATCCGCGAATTTCTTCTCACATTGTCGCTGGCGGCAAAATGCCCTAACCGGATTTGGATGTCTCATTCACTCCCCACCCCCGGGGCTATGGACAATTTCGATTTTTCCATCTTTGACCGACAGTGGCAGCTTGGTGACATGACCCCTCGGGGAAGCGTCTATGAAACCGTTTGGGGCAGGAGCCATTCCAGCGAACAACTCGAAGAATTGGCCGACTTATTAAACGTCGATTTCTTCATCGTGGGGCACCAGAATCAGGACCAGGGGTACCAGACCCAAGGGGATCGGTTAATCATCCTAGCCAGCGATCATAGTCGGGGCTGCCTCCTGCCTATTGACCTTTCCAGACGATATTCCTTCAACGAACTCCTCGCCCGAATCAGGTTTTTCTACGATATACCCAACGTCAAAATCGAAACATAAGTAATCCCTCCGTCTTCTCTGGCCGCGGGAAGAAGGAAGAACATTCCCTCACGGTCGTGCCTCTTAAAGAAGCGGTCGGAAAAGTTGCCGCACTTGCATTTGTTCGTTAAATTCCTTAAAGCCGACCGACAACCTGCCGATATTCTCCTTATAAGGACGTCACTTGTCCAAAAGATAAATTTTTGTACAACACTGAGGGATTATAATGGATGTTAGATATGTCAACCCATTTATGGGAGCGATAAAGAACGTTTTTAAAACCATGTTAAAATTAGACGTTCAATTTGGAAAACCTTATCTTAAAACCGTGGAGCAAACCTCGCACGATGTTTCGGGTATTATTGGTCTTTCCGGAGATGTGGTCGGAACCGTCATCGTTAGTTTTCCACGGTTGTCCGCCGTCAAAATCGCCAGCACGTTTGCCGGGACCGCCCTGGGCGACACCGACGAAGACTTTTCAGACGCCATAGGTGAACTGGCCAATATGATTGCCGGAAACGCCAAAAAGGATATTGAAGGATTGAATATTTCCATTACCACGCCCTCTGTTGTCGTCGGGGCCGGACACCAGGTTAAATGCGCGAAGATTATCCCCCACCTGGCTATTCCATGTTCCTGCCCGGCGGGGTCTTTTGTCGTTGAGGTGGGCATAAAGACAGTTAATCGGTCAGAGGAATTATTATTGGTTGGCGGGGCAACGGAGAAGTCTGCATGAAGATCATGTTAGTCGATGATTCTCGGACGATACGAAACATCGAAAAAAATGTCCTGGCCCAATTGGGCTATACCGATATTTGCGAGGCGGGCGATGGGGTGGAAGCTCTTAAGTTGACGGCTTCGCAAATACCCGATCTTTTTCTCGTCGATTGGAACATGCCCAATATGGACGGCCTGACGCTTATAAAGAATATTCGGGCCCAAAATATCCAGGTCCCCATTATTATGGTGACTACGGAAGCGGAAAAAAGCCGGGTGATCGAAGCCCTGAAGGCAGGTGTCAATAATTACGTTGTCAAACCCTTCACCGCCGAAACTCTGAGCGACAAAATTCATCAAACTTTGGCCAAGCTCGGCGTCGCCGTTTAAGAGCATGTCAGACATGCTCAAAGAGGTTCTTGACTATGGTCGGGACAGCGGGAACAGTTAATATAAACGTCCAGGTCTCACCGGATCAGGTCAAGGCCTTTTTGGTGCTGCGCTCCGACCACAACTATTCCGGTCTTACCGAATATGATTTTTTTCTCGTGCTTACCCAGACCCGGATAAAGATTACCCCTTCAACCAAACAACGTGTAGCCAAACTGATGGCAATGATCCGAGACGGCGTTATTCCCCCCGAGCCTTTTCTGATTTCCGAAGGATATCCGCCGGTGGAATCTTCCGATCAGGAATTCATCCTGGATGAAAAATACAGCAGCACAAAACACCCGGCCGATGACGAAGAAGTGATTAATTTTTATGAGCAGCATAAACTCATTACCGCCGAAGCAGGGGCGGTTATCGGAACCATTCGTTCCCGGCAGGCAGGGCAGGACGGTCTTGATGTTTATGGGAATCCGTTAAAACCCAAAGCGAAATCAGTGATGGTCAGGCTGGGTGAAAATGTCGCATTGGACCCCGACGGCACAACCGTACGGGCCACGGTCGACGGACAGGTCATTTTCCATAATAACAAGATTTCTGTAAGAACCGTTCTCGAAGTGAACGGCGATATCGACTTTCAGACGGGAAATATTGATTCCGCGACCAATGTCGTTATTCACGGCAGTGTTCGGGATCTCTTTATTGTCCGCGGCAAGCGAAACATCTACGTTAAGGGAATGGTTGAAGCGGCCTATCTTTTTGCCGACGGAGATATTACCCTTGTCGGAGGAGTCAAAGGTCGCGAAAAAGCCCTTCTGGAGGCGAACGGAAATATCCACGCCAAATTTCTCAACTTTGCCTACCTCCATGCCGGCGGAGATGTCCAAATCGCCAAAGAGGCCATTAATGGCGCCATTATTTGCAACGGATGGATCGACCTTTCCCGTGGTTGCCTCATCGGCGGACATGCCTTCGGTCTCAAAGGCGCTGACATCAAATCCATCGGTTCGCCCACCGGGGTAAAGACCGTGGTCGGAGTTGGGTTCAATCCCCTGATTTACCGGCAGATTCTCCAAATCGACGCAGACATAAAAAAGGACAAAGCGCTCGTTCAAAAGATTCGGACTTCGGTTGAACCGCTCATGCAATACCTTAAACGATTGACGAACGCGCAGCGGGAAAAAGCCACCGAATTACTATTTCATGCCGAAACCGTGGAAAATCATATTCGTAAAAAAGAAGAGGAAAAGAAAAAACTCCTGGCTTCTTTTCCACCGACCGACGAGGTCGAATTACGCGTAACCACCAGAATTTTCCCGAACACCCTGATCCTCATCGGCGATCGATTTTCATTGATACAAGAGGAAATCAAGGGACCCGTCAAACTTCAACTAAAGCAGGTGCAGGGTGTCAAGGAATTAGTTCTCATCAATCAATTAACCGCCTCGATCCGCTCCCTGCCCTGCGGCCACCTTGATCTGGACGTCCTGGATATCCCCCTCCGACCCGAAATCGCCCAGCCCGGCGTAAAATCCAAAGACCACGTTCAGAATAATTAACCGTTCCAAGCACAGCCTTTCACAAATAAGGGATCAAAAACACTTTCCGGATGGCATGCAACGCCGTGAACTTAAGCCTTTGAGTAAGATTTTTCTCCCTGACACATCAATCAACACTTTAGTTCCCAACGTCGAAGCAACAAATCTCATTCTAACATTCTCAAGAACGTTAGAATGAGATTGAAGCTATACAAACCACCGTTTCAAGTGGATTTATACCATCCGAAAATTAAACACGAGCGGCGCATAAGGTTTTTTGCGGCAGATACACAGGGCGATGTTCCATTTTAATTTTATCTGCAACGCCGTTAAGTTCACGGCGTTGGGTGGCATGGGCAATTCGATTGCCCGTGTCTTTTTTCCCAATTCACGCCTGGAAAACACGGGCAAGAATACTTGCCCATGCCACCCACCCCAGATTGTTCTTTTTGAAAATCGCGGGTGAAGCCAGTAAGATGCTCGCAATGACAATTTGGTGCTTTTTGATTTACAAACACCGATCAATTTGAGAAGATAAGTCGAATGATGGAGGCTCACAATGGAAAAGAAGGATAACCGCCCCGAACAAGTTACCGAACTGCGCCGACGGGCGGAAGAGATCGCTCGAGAAAAATCCGCCCTATTGCCGGAAAACATCAAGGCCCTGTCGCCCGAAGAAACCCAGCGGACGCTCCAGGAACTTCGTGTGCATCAGATCGAACTTGAGATGCAGAACGAGGAACTGCGCCGGGCGCAGGCCGAACTGGACGCCACGCGGGCGCGGTATTTTGACCTGTACGACCTGGCCCCGGTGGGCTATTGCACAGTGAGCGAAAAGGGGCTGATCCTGGAGGCCAACCTCACCGCCTGCACCCTGCTGGGTGTGACCCGGTCCGTGATGTTCAGCAAGCCGATCACCAGGTTCATTCTCAAAGCGGATCAGGATATCTACTACCTGCACCGTAAACAGCTCTTTGAAACCGGCAAACCGCAAATATGTGAAATACGGATGTTGAAACAGGACGGAACGACATTCTGGGCGCATCTGGAAGCCGCCGTCGCCCAGGACACCGAAGGCAACCCCGTGGCCCGCGTCGTGATGAGCGATATCACCGGGCGCAAGCGAGCCGAAGAGGCGATACTGGAGACCAACCTCCATCTCAAAGGGGCCATCGTGCGTGCCAACCACATGGCGGTTGTCGCAAAAATCGCGAATATGTCCAAAAACGCGTTCATGGCCAACATGTCCCACGAATTGCGGACTCCCCTGAACTCTATTATCGGGTTCACCGAACTAATGATCGAAAATCCCACTGATCTTTCGAAGGAAAAACAGGAGATGTACCTGGAAAAAATCCATCGCAACGGTATCTGTCTTCTGGGACTGATCAACGACATTCTGGACCTGTCCAGAATCGACGCGGGAAAAATGAAACTGGAATATGAATCCGTCGATATTCGGGGCTTGATCAACGAATGTCTGGACGAAATCGCTCCCGCGATAAAATCCGGCCAGGTCGAACTGCGGCGGATTTTTGATCCCTCGCTCCAAACGTCTTCGCATTGGAACACAGACCCCATCCGACTTCGCCAGATTATGTTGAATCTCCTGGGAAACGCTTCCAAATTCACCTCCGCGGGGCATATCGAAGTTCGAGTCCGGGTCAGCGGGGACCAGTTGGTGATCGAAGTGGAGGACACGGGTCGCGGGATCGCGGCAGAAGACCAGTCACGTATTTTCAATGAATTCGAGCAGGCGGATTCCTCAAGCACCCGTTCCCAGGGCGGGGCCGGTTTGGGTCTGGCCATCTGCCGGAGGCTGTGCGACCTGATGAAGGGAAGCATACGGGTAGAGAGCAAATTGGGTGAGGGGAGTTGCTTTATTCTTGAACTTCCGATAAACAAGCCGTTTTCGGGTCAACCCGAGGCCATGCCGTAAGTTACGCCAAACCCATAAGTGTTAATTAACGCATCCAGATAGAATGGACGATACTATAATCAGCATTCCGAGCAGGCACCTCAGGGGAAGGGAATACTGAGATTTATGTGGGGGGATTTATCGGTGGGGATCATTTTAGTCATCGAAGACAATTTAGATAATTACGACCTTCTGGCCGAGCTTCTGAGCACCCGGCACAATGTCGTCCCCGCGCTCACAGGTTCCGAAGGTATGACCAAGGCGAAATCCCTCCGACCCGACCTGATTTTTCTGGATATGAGTATTCCAGAAATTAACGGATGGGAGTTGGTCGTCGAATTTCGGAAGTATCCCCCTCTGACGCAGACGCCGGTCGTGGCGGTGACCGCCCATGCCATGCCGGGGGATCGGGAAAAATGCCTTCGGGCCGGATGCACGCATTACAAGACCAAGCCAATCAACGTGCGGGAAATCCGACTCCTGGTGGACCAATGCCTGTCTGAAATCCATTCCGGGTTCGCCGGAACCGGGCTATTAATCAATCCCGAAGCCGTGGAGAGGAAAGACCATGAAACGGTATAATATTCTTGTCGTGGATGACAACCAGGACAACCTGGATCTGATTCATCATGCGCTTCCGGAAGAGGAATTCAAGGTATTCACCGTCAGGTCCGGATGCGAAGCCATGACGCTCCTCCTTAGTCAACCGATGGACATGGTGCTTCTCGACCTGATGATGCCGGACATGAACGGGTTTGCCACCTTGCAAATGATCCGGTTCATCCCGCGGCTGATGGAAATTCCCGTGGTGATTCAGACCGCGTATGGAAACGAAATCAATCGAAGGCGGTTGGGATATATGGGGGTCAAAATGGTCTTGGTCAAACCCTTGTCTCCTTCTGTTCTGGTCGAACAGATTAAAGGCATCCTCTGCCGAGACGAAACAAACACATCCACGACCGAAACGGAAGAAACCGTGGCGGTCTCGAAAGGAATACAGGATGCGAGAGAACGTGCTCATTGTTGACGATAATCCGGACGCGTTGGATTTGCTGGAGGCTCTTCTGGCAAGTTGGGACTGTTTTCCTCGGCGGGCGGTCAACGGAATTGACGCCCTTCGGAAAATGGAAGAATCCAATCCAGACATGATTATCACGGACTGGTGCATGCCGGAAATGGATGGACTGGAACTATGCCGGCAAATTCGGAAACGGCCTAACGGCGATTTAACCTATATCATTATCCTCACCGTTAATGACGGAGAGGATGAAGTTGTAAAAGCCTTAAACGCCGGAGCCGACGACTATCTGTCCAAACCCTTTAACCGCCGTGAGCTCCATGCCCGGATGCAGGCAGGACAGCGAATTATCACAATGGCCAAGGCGCTGAACCACCGTAACCGGACCTTATTCCTGAAAAACAACCGATTGGGGAATACAAATCAAAAGCTGACCCGCCAAGCCACGGTTGACGAGCTGACCGGGTTGACCAACTTCCGTGGAGCTCAGGAACGGCTTGGGGAATACTGGAACCTGGCTCGAAGGCATAACCAGTCGATTGCAGTCATCCTGATGGATTTGGATCACTTTAAAGACATCAACGACCATTTTGGACACCTGGCGGGAAATGCGGTATTGAAAGAAGTAGCGGACACTTTACGAAAATCCGCTCGTGCCGAGGAGGTCGTTTGCCGGATTGGAGGAGAAGAGTTTCTCGTGTTGTGTCCCGGAGCCAAAGCTCAATCCGCCGCGGTTGGCGCGGAACGATTCAGGAAGGCGATTGAGAGTCATGAATTTTTCGCAAATGGATCGGCGATTTCTATCACCCTCTCGGCGGGGGTCGCTGAATATCGTCCGGAAATGGTCAATCTTGAAGACCTTTTCCAGACCGCCGACAACGCGATGTATGAGGCAAAACATACAGGCCGAAACGCGGTATGCCAGGCAATGAAATGAACAGTTACAATAGATAGCAACTCCCTCTGTCGTTGTGCACGGCTGGCTTGTCCAGCCGTGTCTTAAGAGCACGGTCGGACGAGCCGACCGTGGCACAATGGGGTTTGAACGGTAATGGGTTGTTAAATCATAAATTAATATGAACAACTTTGGCGGGAGAAAAACCGTTAAAATTCGTTGATGAAACGATCGAGTAAGCCCCGATATTCTCGGTGTAAAGCAAGTCCCCGATTTTCAGGTTTCCCGGAAGATTTTCTTCCATGGATATTTTGTCGAAACCATCGCACGTCGGTCCGACCACGGCGCAGATTTCTTTTTTCCCCTGCCCCGTGCCTGGAAAATGATTCACATGATACACACAATGGTCGAAAACAATTCCGGAATAGGTATGATATACCCCGTCATTGATATGATAGAATCTTTTTCCCGACCTTCGTGCTCTTCCAATTATTCGGCTGACCAGCGTGGCGGCGTTGGCCACCATGAAACGTCCCGGCTCGGCGATGATTTCAATCCCCTCTTCCGGGAAGAGTCGTGAGATTTCGGAATTTATAATTCGGGCCAGTTTTTCAAATTGCGGAACAGACTCATTATAGCTGACGGGAAATCCGCCGCCCAGGTCTATGATATTCATTTTTTTTCCATATCCTCTGGCATTGGCTTCCCGAAATATTTGGGAGGCGGTATGTAATGCCTGCACATAATTGTCAAAATTCGTGCATTGGCTGCCGACATGAAAACTTAACCCTTCCACAATCAAACCAGACTTGAAGGCTTGGGCGATAAGGTCCATCGCCTGGGCCGGATCGGCTCCGAACTTGGAGGTCATTTCGACCATCGACCCGGTATCGGGGACGCTTAATCGTAAAACCAAGCCGGCGGTGTCGCAATATTTCTTAATCTTTTTGATTTCATCTTCATTGTCATAAGTAACCAGAGGCCGATAGGGTCTGAGATGTAAAAGTGTTTCTTCGTCTTTGATCGTATTGGAAAAAATTATTTTATCGTAAATAAAAGCGTGCCGTTTTTTCGTATCCCAGCTTTTTATGTATTTGTGAACCTGCATAAATTCCGGAAAAGAGGCAACATCGAAACTGGCTCCCTCGAGGAATAATGTCTTTATGATCGCGTCAAGACAATTGGCCTTGACCGCATAGTACGTCTGAACTCGGGGAAGAGCTTTCTTGAATCGTCGATAATTCCGCCGAATTTGCTCATGATCGACGATGAATAGGGGGGTTCCCTCTTTTTTGGCCAGCGATTTGAGCACCGGCCCTGAAAGTTGTTTCATTTTTTGTCTCATTTACTCTTTTCTAAAGCTGTTCGCTGTAAGCTGAACGCTTTCTTAAAGTTTTTTAGCCAGTTTCTTCAGCCGGGGAATTTCTTTGTTATTTTCCGCATAGGCTTTCTTCAACTTTTCATAAAGCTCATCTTTCCGGGTGTATAATCTTTTCAGTTTTTTGGGCGGAGTGGTTTGCAAAATATACGACGTCATAAACGGCAGGGCGATTGAGGCGTCCATATAAACCACGACCGTATCATCGATGTGGTCTGGATCGATTTTTCCCCAGGAAACAGCCTCGCTCGGAGTAGCTCCCGACAATCCTCCAACGTCAGGCCGGTCGGTGGTAATCTGCGTGAAATAATCCTGACCCACTTCAGAAATCTGCAATATTTCCTGAATCTGAGGCTCGGTCTGCAATCCGAAGTTTTTCGGCGAACCGCCGCCGATAATCAGCATCGCGGATTTCCCGCCGGATTTCTTGGCATCCAAAACGATGGCCGTCGATTCATTGACGTCCAGACTCGTATTGATTTTCAATTTGAATTTTCCAGGAAAGAACATTTCGCCGCATAACTCCAAGCCGGCAATATTCATTCCAATGGTCGAATCCCCCGGCGAGGACGTAAACACTGGAATTCCCAGCCGATACGCAGCCGCCAGCACGCTCACTTTTTTCCCGACTTTTATCTTTTCGATGTCATTGACGATTCTTCCAAGCCGATAGTAAAATTCCTGTGTTCCCATTTCTTTTTGAAATTCCGGGAACATCAAAATTTCTCGCAACATATAATCGGTCTTCATTAAAGTATCGTCATAATGAAGGCAGATATCATAGATTCGCGTCAGCCGTTTATTTCGTAAAATGCGATCATCCACGTTCGGACTGGTCTTGAAAAGACCCATATCCAGGGCAAAATGCAAGTCATGATACATATTGGCTCCGGTCGCCACGAGCCAATCGACAAATCCATGCTCCATAAGCGGAATAACCGCCTTAGCTCCCAGCCCGCCAGGAGTCATCGCGCCAGCCAGCGTCATGCCGACGGTCACATCCGCCTGAGAATATTTCTTCTCAAGCAACTCGCAGGCTTCGCTTAATCGCCCGCCGTTGTAAACCTGTAATTTCTTAATCAACTCCGAAACGGAATCTTTTTTCGTGATAGCCGCGGTATCAATTCGTTTTCCGTAATGTCCGACTTTTCCATATAAATGCCTTTTTGGACACGTATTTTTCATAGACCGATATCTTCCTTTCATAAATTTTTCAAATGGTAATCTTATTCAAATCCATGAGCATATTCAAATCAATTTGGATGATTTATGTCTTCGATGAAAAGGGGACACTATCGTGAGGAGAGTCTGGTAGGGTAAAAATGGAAACTCGCAATTTTTTTATTTGACCGCGAAGTGTGAAAAAGCGGCTATCAACCACTTTTTTTACACCTTGTATTTTCCCCGATAAGTCTGGGCCGGATATTTGATCGCGTTTTTGGCCATTTTCTTTCTCAGGGATTCTGATAAGTCGATATTGTGTCGGTTGGCGAAGGATAGGACGAAGGCAAGAATATCGGATAATTCTTCTTCGATTTGCTGGCGGGTAGGGGGGTCGGACAGGACCTGGTCCAATTCTTCATTTCGCACCCATTGGAAATGTTCGAGTAATTCGGCGGCTTCGATGGCGATGCTCATGGCGAGATTTTTGGCGTCGTGATATTTGAACCAGTCCCGTTCGGCGATGAACTGATTGACCAGATTTTTAAGTTCCTGGACCGTGGTTTTATCGTCCGGCATAGGAGGATTCTCTCTTCAATCCAAAATCTAAAATCCAAAATTCAAAATTGAATCGGTTATCTGGGGCGATACGCTTTCACCGGCGCCGCCAGGGCGATTGGCTGGGGTGGAGAATTATCCCTGCCGATTTTCCGCAGGCGATAGCGGATATTATCCAGCACGTTCATGAAGTTGATGTATGAATCGTAAGGCGATTCGTAGGGATTGAAATACTTATGCACGTCGCCGTCGGCGAAATATTTTGTGCACATATAGTAAAAGTGATCGGACGTTTGCAATTTCCGCCAATCGGCGATGATTTGCGGATCGGAGGAAGCTTTTATCTGCGATTCGAGTTTATACAGCTCATGAAGGGCATTGGACTGCATGGCATTTCCCAGCCAAGCTGACAAATCGCGTTCCGTATCCGCCCAACTGATCATGTGCGGAACGTCCAGTTGGTCGGCGGCGGGATAAGCATTCACCACTTCCGTGGGTGTTTTGAAATCATTCGTGCCGTACTGCAGGACGGCTTGGGGTAAATGTTTAATAAAATCAAAAATGCCCGTGTCCGCCCATTGGTGTTCGCCGAGCGTTTCGTAATCCATGAACAAATTGACCACGTAACCGTTGCCGTTGACCTGGTTGACCCAGTTGGCGAATTTTTCCGCCGTCAGCGGCCATTCTTTCCAATCACGATTACCGAACCGGAAGGCAACGTCATCGCTCAGCCGGTAATTTTTCAGTAAAAGCTTCAATTCCGAGCATTGCGGCGGCCTGTAAAGGAAATTCGGAGATCGTCCGAGCAGGATATGGTCCGCGCCTTCACAGATAATTCCCTTAAAACCCAATTGCGAGATCAATTGCGCCAATTCATTGTTGTAAATTAATTCGGTGTTTCGGAAAACTTTCGGTTCCTGGCCGAACAATTGCTTGATTCGTGCCCGCTGAAGGTTGACCTGCTCGGAAAATTCTTCGCGGCTGTAGAGAAATGACAGCGAGTGATAATAGGTCTCGGCCAGAAATTCCACACAGCCGGTCTGTGCCAATTCTTTAAAGGAATCCATCACTTTGGGATAGTATTGCTCGAATTGTTCGAGGATCACACCCGTGATGGAATACGCGCACTTGAAATGCCCGCCAAATTGTTTAATAAGTTCCAGGAGGATATAATTCGCCGGCAGATAGCATTTATTCGCGACCTTGCGCAATATTTCCGCGTTCTTAAATTCGTCAAAATAGACTGGGTCCGCGTCAAATACGCTGTATCGTCGTAGCCGAAAAGGTTGGTGAACCTGGAAGTAAAAACATACCGAAGCCATAATTAAAATATACCCTATTAAATTTTACGTTTCAAACCAGTAAAGCTTTTTCGCCGACTAATTCATTATATACATTTAGGCAACACTTGGCAGCATCCGACCAGGATAATTTTTTGACCTCAAAACTGCCATGCTCTTTTAGTGTACTATGAAGAGGCGGATGTTTCAAGACGGCGATAATTTTGTTGGCCATTTCGTTTATATCCCAGAAGTCCACCTTCAGGACATGCGTAAGAATTTCCGAGACGCCCGATTGCTTGCTGACGATGACCGGAATGTCGTGCGATAACGCCTCCAGGGGGGCGATCCCAAATGGCTCGGAAACAGACGGCATAACGTATAAATCGGCCATTCGGTAAATTTTCTCTACATCTTCTCCGCGTAAAAAGCCGGTGAACAAAACCTTATGTCCGATTCCCATCTCCGCCGCCAGCTCGATAACCCGGCGAATCATATCCCCGCTTCCCGCCATCACAAAGCGGACATTATCCATCACCTCCAGCACTTTTTTGGCGGCGGCCAGAAAATATTCCGGACCTTTCTGCATGGTAATCCTGCCGAGGAAGAGGACAATTTTTTCATCTCTCTGAATCTGGGTATGGGTTGGAACATGTTTATGGTTGTTGTCAATGGCGTTATACACCACTCTGATTTTGTCGGCGGGCACGTTGTATCGCGTGGCAAGTATCTTTTTCGTCAAAAAGCTCACGGTAATCACACGCTGCGCGCCGTGCATTCCCTGACGTTCGATATCGTAAATTTGTTGATTGACGTGCTCTCCGGATCGGTCGAATTCCGTGGAATGGACATGTATGACCAGAGGTTTTCCGGAGATGGCGGCGATGCCGAGTCCTGCCGGATAGGTCATCCAGTCATGAGCATGAATTACGTCGAAAGTCTCCTGACCGGCAATCTGGCTGACCAGCCTTGCGTATCGTTCGACTTCGGAGTAAAGATCACCAGCGTAATTTGCCCCTGCCCCGACAAAGGCCTCACCCGATTTCGACGGGGAAGAAACGTTGCTATCCGGGGCAGACTCCACGGCTGCCAATTCCTCAACTTTCACTGATTTTTCGACTTCCGTCGAAGTTGTGGTGGTCTTGACGGTCTTTTTATACGCACTTGGTGTCTGATAGGCCTGTAGTGCCGACGGCAAGGTTCTAAATCGAACGTTACGAAATTCTTTGAGCGCAAAGACATCAGAACTGCTAGACAGCGACGAACCTGGTTTTGGCGCCACCAGTTTTACGTGAGTCGCATATTCGCTGTGAATCGGTTTGGGGAGCACAAAAAGAACTTCGATGCCCATTTCACTCATGGCCTTGGTCAGACCATAGCAGGCAGTCCCCAACCCCCCGCTAATGAAGGGGGGGAATTCCCAACCTAGCATTAAGACTTTCATACCTGTTTCGCCTCCACCGGTTTGTATATCTTTGACGCCAATTTCAATTCAGGTGCCGTCCCTTCAGGACCTAACCCACCTGCGAGGAGCAGATGTCTGTAGAAACACTTTTACACCCCCCCATATCCTGCGAACATTATCATTCATCAGTAGTTTTAACCGTGTTGTAACCACTTGTCAATAACATTGTTTGAAGTTTTTTGCCATAACATTATGTCATTCCTGGTTATCGAATCATTTTAAGCAACGATCAAGATAAAAAAGATAAAAAACTTTTTCTTGAGTTTTTAAAGATAACGGGTTAAATTAAGCCGTATCATTTTTATCTTAAATGAATGACATCAATGGAGGAATATTTAATGAACACAAAAAACCTTAAAGCTTTTTTGTTAATTCTTGTTGTCGTTTTATTGATTGACTGGTTTCTTGGTGCCGCCGGATTGCACAAGCTTTTTCTCCTGGCGAACATCCCCTTCGGGGTTGCCAATGTTTGGTTTGAATCGCATTGGGTCGGCACACATTATGAGGTTTCAGGCCGAACGGTTGGGGAAAATTGGGCATTTCTGATTTTTTTCGGCACTATCTTTGCCCAGTCTTGTTTTTATTTTTTATTGTGGAGCATTTGGCACAAACGGCGAACAGTCAGACGTGAGACTGCCTAAGTACCACCTTTCGCAACATTCCGGGTGGCATGGCTACATTCTTATTTAGCCATGTCTTTTGATTGCAACTACGACATGGCTTAGCGAAGACGCGAAGCCATGCCACCCGATCAAAAAATGATTAATCTTCCGCATCGACAGGTTTTTGTGGGTCTGAGTTTGTTTCCGCAGGGGCGGGTTCCTGGGATGTTTTTATTTCGTCGATATTTTGCTGGACGGGGGTTGGTCGGTTTGGCGGGAGAAGTTCGGGGACTTTAGGCAGGTCTTCCAACGAGGCCAGGCCGAAGACCTGCATGAATTTTTTCGTCGTTCCGTAGAGCATTGGACGACCGAGTTCTTCGGCTCGTCCGACGATTTTGATGAGGTCTTTTTCCATCAGGGATCGGATCATCTCACCGCAGGCCACGCCGCGGATGGCTTCGATTTCAGCCCGGAGGACCGGTTGTTTATAGGCAATGATGGCCAGTGTTTCCAGCGCCGCGGCGGAGAGTTTACTTTCGGAGCGGACCTTATATAACTGCTGAAGGTAAGTGGAAAATTCCGGCCTTGTCATCATCTGGAACCCGCCGGCGATTTCCTGAATGTGAAACGCGCAGTTCACTCGATTATAATTCTCATTTAAATTTTCGATAATCTCGCGGATTTCGCGGGAAGATATCGCTCCGACGACGGAGGCGATTTTACTGGCGGGAAGGGGGGTATCGCTGGCGAATAAAATAGCCTCAACAATTTGATCCCGGGAAATACCAGTTTCGAGTTTCGGGTTTTGGGTTTCGGGTTCGGAAAATCCAGTTTCGCGTTCCGAGTTTTGGGTTTCGGATTCAAGGGGGTTGTTGTTTTCCCGGTTCTTTATATCTTGTTCCATATACTCAAATTCCTTATGGTTAGTTTTCCAGTTTACATTTGAGGCCTTTGATTTTTGAGTTTCGTAAATAAATCATCAGACTGCCGATCATTTTACTGATCTGTGTGACAGAGAAAAGTAGTTTATCAAAAGTTTTTTTGTCAATGTATCCTTGATCGACAGCCACATATAGTTGCGATTTTACTTCACCGGTCGAGCCTTTTGCCAAATTTCGAGGTCTTCCAGACTTTGAAACGTACTCATAAAACTCTTAAAACTCCTCTTTCTTAACCCGAAACTGAAACGCGAAACCGTCATTCCGACGAAAATTTTTGCGTAAACTTTTGCGCGATCGGAACCCTTCTGCCGGAACCGAAGGCGCGCGACGTAACTTTCAAACCGACGGCGGACTGTTTGCGTTTATATTCATTTTTATCGACGGCAACAATAACATTTCCGACAATTTGCGGATCAAACCCGGCGGCGATGATCGTTTCGGCGTTTTTTTCCTCCTCAACGTACATTTTCAGGATTTGGTCGAGGATGTCGTAAGGGGGTAAGGAATCCTGATCGGTCTGATTTGGCCGAAGCTCGGCGGACGGGGGTTTGGTGAATACGGACCGGGGGATAATTTCCCTTTCACGATTCACATGTTCCGACAATTCGTAGACCATTGTTTTGGGCACGTCGCTGATGACGGCCAATCCTCCCGCCATGTCGCCGTATAGTGTGCAATATCCCATGGCGATTTCGCTTTTGTTGCCGGTGCTGAGCAGCAGATAGCCGAACTTATTGGAAAGAGCCATTAACAGTGTTCCCCGAATGCGGGCCTGGATATTTTCTTCGGTAACGTCCGGCTGACGACCTGCGAAAACCGGAGCCAATTCCTGATTAAAAGCGTGCCGCAATTTTTCGATGGGAACGACTGAAAAATCAATACCCAGGTTTGCGGCGAGCGTGCGGGCGTCATCCAGACTGGCGGGTGAATTGAATTCCGAAGGCATGGCTACACCATGAACAAGGTCTTTACCCAACGCTTCCACCGCCAGTGACGCGACGATGGAAGAATCAATACCACCCGACAGGCCGATGACTACGCCTTTTCGAAATCCGCATTTTTCGACGTAATCGCGCAATCCGAGGATCAGCCCTTTATAGACCGCTTCGGTGCTGTGGGGCAAGGGTTCGATTCGTCCTTTGGCCGGACCGTTAAGCACATCGACAATCAGGAGATCTTCCTCAAATGCTTTACAGCGGGCTTGAAGTTCACCGTCGGGACCGTAAACGCAGCTAGCCCCGCCGAAAACCAGATCGTCATTCCCGCCGATCTGATTGACGTACACCAAGGGCAGTTGATACCGTTTGGCGTGCTCCGAAAGCAGTTGCGAACGGATATGGCCTTTTCCTATGAAAAATGGCGAGGCGGAAGCGTTGATGAAAATTTCCGCCCCAGCCTGAGCCAATTGGGCGATCGGGTCCTGATGATATAACACCCTTCCCACGACGTTCTGGATGGTCCACAGGTCCTCGCAGATGCTCAAGCCGATTTTTTTGCCGCCGACCCGCGCGAGCGTGACCATGGGACCCGGTTCAAAATATCGCTGTTCGTCGAACACGTCGTAATTCGGCAAGAGGGTTTTATGGTGCAGGCTGACGATTCGACCGTCGGCGATGACAGCCATTGAATTGTGCAACGATCTTCCGCGTGGCAAATTGTTTCGCTGAATGCACCCAACCATGGCGGTAATCGAACCGGGCATTTGTTTAGCGATAGTATCCAGCGATTCAAGGTTCTGGTCGATGAAATTCGGTTTCAGGACCAGGTCCTTAGGAGGATATCCGACCAGGGCGAGTTCCGGAAATATTACAAGCTCCGCATGCTGATCCTTCGCCCGCGAAATAAAATCCAATATTTTATATGTATTGCCCGAAAAATCACCAATCGTGGGATTAATCTGAGCCAGTGCAATTTTCATAGCGTTCCTTATTTGTAGAAACTGAACACAGTTATAATTTTCTCTATTTGGCGATGAATATCAATAGAGAAAAGGGGTATTATATAATTGAAAAAAGGCCGCGACCTTGAGGGAGCAGGTTTCTGCGGAGAAAGTGAAGAAACATCCAACAGCCGACACTCAACACCCAACATACAAGGGAAGAAAAGAAAAAATAATCGTAACTGTTCAGGCCCCTTTGTGCCACGGTCGGCTCGTCCGACCGTGCTCTTAAGACACGGCTGGACAAGCCAGCCGTGGCACAATGCACAATGACAGAGGGGGGCTGAACAGTTACTATTATTGAAACCGTTTAGAGTGGGGGCGAACCTTGTGTTCGCCCTTCTGAATACGGTTCGAAAGGTAGGCAAAGAGGGCGAACACAAGGTTCGCCCCTACAAAAGCCGATACGATCTGAACGGTTACGAAAAGACAGAAGACGATAGAAGCCGGTTTGCATAGGAAGATAGGTGCTACATACTATCGCTTGATTATGTTTACACTCTATATCCCAGCAAGCGAGCCGGTAGGAAAAGTATCGTTTTCACTAATGCCAAGAGGGCTTCCATAAGGGTTCCGACAATACGAAAGGGTATTGACAATAACCAAAGAATTGGCCAGACAAGTAGTACCAGAAGTGCCAGCGGCCAACATAAGACTAAAACGATTGCCCACAATAGCAGCACACATAGAAATTTCATCTGTTTTCGTTATTCCTCAAGAGTAACCCTCGATGATCTTCTCATGCGATTCTTCCTCGCCAAGACAATCGGTTCACCCTATTAGATATTTTTCAGATTGGATTATCAAGGATCAAATTACTGTTTTATTCGACAGTAACGCTTTTGGCGAGGTTTCTGGGTTTGTCTATGTTGCATCCTCTTATTACGGCGACGTGGTATGCTAATAGTTGCAAGGGGATGATCGTCAAAAGCGGTTCCAGTGGTTCCAGTGTTTGCGGGACGGTGAAGTGGAAATCGCATTTTTTGGCTAGTTCGTTGTCGCCTTCGGTGAGAACGGCGACGACGCATCCGCCGCGGGCTTTTACTTCTTCGATGTTGCCGATGATCTTGTCGTACTGGCTGGAATGGGTGGCGATGAATACGGCGGGCATTCCTGGGTTGACCAGGGCGATGGGTCCGTGCTTCATTTCGGCGGCGGGCATTCCTTCGGCGTGGACGTAGCTGATTTCTTTGATTTTAAGGGCGCCTTCCAGGGCGACTGGATAGTTGTAGCCTCGGCCGAGGTAGAGCCAGTTGGTGCGATCCGCTAGTTTTTCTGCGGCGTGGCGGATGTCGTCGGATTGCTGGAGGATGTTTTCGATTTTATCGGGAATTTGATCGAGGGCTTCGATGAACTTTTGGAAATTTGCGGCGGAGAGGTGTTTTCTTCGACCCAAAAACGCAGCGAGCAGGGCGAGGACTGTGACTTGACCGGTGAAGGCCTTGGTGCTGGCGACTCCGATTTCCGGTCCGACGTGCAGATAGATACCGGCGTCGGTTTCGCGAGCGATGGTTGAACCGACGGTGTTGACGATTCCGAGGGCGAGGGCGCCTTTTTCTTTGGCTTCGCGAAGGGCGGCCAGGGTGTCGGCGGTTTCACCGGACTGGCTGATGGCGCAGAGGACCGTGCCGTCGTCGAGGACGGGATTACGATATCGAAACTCGCTGGCGTATTCGGTTTCGGTGGGAATTCTCGCGATGTCTTCAAAGAGATATTCTCCGACCAATCCTGCGTGCCAGGCGGTTCCGCAGGCGGTGAAAATGAAACGTTTGGCGCGAGTGAGTTCCCGTGCGAAATTCTCGATTCCGCCCAGATGGATGGACCCTTCGCGGAGATTGATTCGTCCTCGCATGCACATTCGGACGGATTGCGGCTGTTCGAAGATTTCCTTGAGCATGAAATGCTGGAAACCGTTGAGTTCGATCTGCTCAAGTTTCCATTCGACCTGTTGGACTTCTTTGGTGACGGGAACGGAGTCGAGGGTGGTGGTGCGGAAGCCTTCGCGGGTAATGATGGCCATCTCGCCGTCGGAAAGGTAAATGACCTGGTTGGTATGCTCGATGATGGCGGAAGCGTCGGAGGCGACGATGAATTCATTTGTGCCGATTCCGATAATCAGCGGCGAGCCTTTTCGGGCGGCGATGATTTTGTCCGGTTGATCGGCGCAGATGACGGCGATTCCGTAAGTGCCCCGGACTTCTAAAAGCGCGCTGCGGACCGCCTGTTCGAGATTACCGTTCTTGTAAAAAAAACCGATCAGTTTGGCCAGGACTTCGGTATCGGTTTCACTTTCGCATTTGATGGCCTGGCTTTCGAGATATTTCTTCAAAGAAGTGTAATTCTCGATGATTCCATTATGAACGAGAGCAATTTTTCCGGTGTGATCCAAATGCGGATGTGCGTTGATTTCGGTGGGCGCTCCGTGTGTGGCCCAGCGGGTATGGGCGATGCCCATTGTGGGACCGTTGAAACGTTGATCAATCTTGGCTTCGAGATTTACAATACGACCTACCGCTTTTTCGACCAGGAGGCTGTGATCGCTGATCACGGCGATGCCCGCGGAATCGTAACCCCGGTATTCCAGCCGCTTTAGACCTTCAAGCAGAATATTGGACGCAACCTTTGAACCGATATATCCTACAATTCCACACATTCATCTATCCTCTTAATAAAGCTTGTATATTGTTATCGGCAAATGTCGCAACATTATGTAACTATATGCCGAGATCGGATTTTTTAAAAAGCGACTCAAAGGCAAATCCGGCGTTTTCGATATTTTCGCGGGCGCCTTCCTGGCGGTCTATGACTGCGATAATTTTTTTCACCTTTGCTCCGGCGGTTGTGAGAGATTTTGCCGCCTCAAGAACCTGGCCCCCTGTGGTGGCGATATCCTCGACGAGCAGGACTCTTTTCCCGTTGGGGTTTGGACCTTCAAATTGCTTGCTCGTGCCGTAATCTTTTTTACTATTGCGAATGATTATGAAAGGTTTGTTGGTTTGGAGGGCGACGGCGGCTGCCAGTGGGACCCCGCCGAGTTCCGCCCCGCCGATCAGATCGACCGATTCGTCGACAAATTTACTAAACCGGACGGCGAGTTCGCGAAGAATGTCCGGTTGCGTTTCAAAAAGATATTTGTCCAGATAGTAATTGCTCGTTTTGCCGCTGCGGAGGACGAAATGTCCTTCGAGATAGGCGGCGGTTTTGATTTTTTTTGCTAATTCGTCCATTTGGATTCCTTTCGAATCGAAAAATTAAGAGGGCGGAGCAAGCCCCGCCCCTACACTTTGACCTGGCCGGTTAGGTTTAATTCCTTTCGGTAACGTGTGCGGATGGATTGTATGCAGGTGCGGATAAATTCATCGACCTGCCGCGGCGCTCGGCCTACGAAATGTTTTGGGTCCATTAATTTATCGACGTTGATGTTGTTGAAATCTGGATCGTTTTTGATCCTTTGGATTAAATCGTTGGGACGGCCGAACTGTTTGACTTCGGCAGCCGCGGCGATGGAATGCCGGCGAATTTTTTCGTGCAGATGCTGGCGATCGCCACCTGCTTTGACGGCGGTCATGAGAATTTCTTCCGTGGCCATGAACGGTAATTCCGCCTGGATGTGCCGGGCGATGACGTTCGGATAGACGACCAAGCCATCGACGATGTTTAAGACAAGGTTCAGCATGCCGTCGGCGGCAAGGAAGCCTTCGGCGAGAGTGATTCGCCGATTGGAAGAATCATCGAGCGTGCGTTCAAGCCACTGCTCGGCGTGGGTTTGCAGGGCGGATTGAGTAAGACTGATCAGGAATCTCGATAGGCCGGTGGCCCGTTCGCAGCGCATCGGGTTTCGTTTATAAGCCATCGCGGAGGATCCGACCTGCTTTGTTTCAAAAGGTTCTTCGACTTCTTTCATGCCTGCGAGCAGCCGAATGTCATTGGCGAATTTATGAACACTGGCCGCGATGTTGGCCAGGGCAAAGATGATTTCGCTGTCGATTTTTCGCGTGTAGGTCTGGCCGGTTACGGGGACGATTTTCGTAAACCCCATTTTTCTTGCGAAAATCTGTTCCAGCTTTGTTACTTTCCTGTCGTCACCGTTAAAGAGTGCCTGGAAACTTGCCTGTGTGCCGGTCGTGCCTTTGATGGAACGAAACGGAAGATTTTCAAGCAGGGTTTCCAGATTTTCCAGATCGCGGCAAAAATCATAGCACCAGAGGCATGCCCGTTTGCCGACGGTGGTCAACTGCGCGGGTTGAAAATGCGTGAAACCCAGCGTGGGTAAAGTTTTGTATAATTTAGCGAAAAGGCCCAGTCGGTGGATGATGTTGGCCAGGTATCGGCAGATGAGTTGGCCCGCGTCGCGCATGATGATCAGGTCGGCGTTGTCGGTGATTTCGCAACTGGTGGCCCCGAGATGAATGATTCTCCTGGCGGCGGGGGCGGCATCGGCGAAGGTGTGGATATGAGCCATCACGTCATGTCGAAACCGGCGTTCGTATTCCTCGGCCTTGGGGAAATCGATATCGTTTAGATGTCGTTGCATCTGTTGAATAGCTCGAAGCGGAATATCCAATCCGAGTTCGCGCTGGGTTTGGGCCAAGGCCAGCCAGAGTTTTCGCCAGGTGGAAAATTTCCGCTGGGCAGAAAAAATCTCCTGCATCGCCTCCGATGCGCTTCTACTAGCCAGCGGACTGACGAACTTTGAATAATTCTCCATGATCCTTACTCCCATCTTAATCTACAATATGATAGTAAATGATATCGTCGGGGTAAAGGAAGTTTCTTCTCGCCAATTTTAATTTGAAACATAATCATTTTGTCCGATAATCTTCGGTGCGGTGGCGGACGATTTCGCCTTCGATCATGTAGATGACGTCTTCGGCGATATTGGTGGTGTGGTCGGCGATGCGTTCGAGGTGGCGTGAGATGGAAAGGAAGTGAATCAGCGGTTCTATTTGGTCGGGATGGGCGCGGATTCCCTGCTGGACCTGGATGTACATCTGGCGATTAATGGCGTCCACATCGTCATCGGCGGCGCAGACTTCTCGAGCGAGCCCGGCGTCGAGGTTGACCAGAGCGTCGAGGCTTCGCTTGAGCATAGATTGAGTTTTTTGGACCATGTCGTCGAAATCGAAGGGAAAAGTAACTTTCTCCTGGGTGGCCAGGAACGAGACGCGTTCGGCGATATTGACGGCCAGATCCCCGATGCGTTCCAGGTCGCTGTTGATCTTGAGCGCGGCTACGATGAACCGCAGATCGGTCGCCACCGGCTGATAGAGAGCGAGGATTTTCAGGCATTCTTCCTCGATGTCCACTTCGGTGTGATCGATTTCGTCGTCGTCACTGATAATTTTGTTCGCCAGGTCCACGTCTTTATCTTTGATGGCTCGGACCGCCTTTTGGAAGGATTCCTCGACCACGGCTCCCAACGCAAGAATATGTTTTTTTAATTTTTCGATCTCCCGCTGCAAATGTCTGGGCATTGTGCGCTCCTTTAACCAAATCGTCCTGTGATGTAATCTTCGGTCTGTTTTTGGGTCGGTTTTTTGAATATCTGCTCGGTTCTGCCGAATTCAATGATGCTGCCGTTGTAAAAAAAGGCGGTAAAATCGGAAACTCTGGCCGCCTGCTGCATGTTGTGAGTCACCAGGACGATGGTGAATTTGGTTTTAAGGGTTTCGATGAGGTCTTCAATTTTGGCGGTGGCGACCGGGTCGATGGCGGAGCTGGGTTCGTCCATGAGGAGCAGTTCCGGTTCGATGGCGATGGCCCGGGCGATACAGAGTCGTTGCTGCTGACCGCCGGAAAGTGCCGTCCCAGGCTCATCCAGTTTGTTTTCCACTTCCTTCCAAAGGGCGGAGCGTTTCAGCGCGTCCTCGACGCGATTGGAAAGCTCGTGACGGCCCATCGAATAGTGAAGCCGCAGGCCATAAGCGACATTTTCGAAAATGCTCATGGGAAAAGGGCTTGGTTTTTGAAAGATCATTCCGACTTTTTTTCGCAGTTCAATCAGATTCGCGGCGGGGGAGAGAATGTTTTCGCCATCGAGCAGGATTTCACCTTCAGCCCGCTGATCACGATAGAGTTCGAAAATGCGGTTATACGTCCGAATGTGAGTGGATTTACCGCAGCCGGAGGGACCGATGATGGCGGTAACCTGGTTGGCGTAGATATCGATTTTATTATCGTAAAGGGCTTGATGGCGGCCATAGTGAAAATTCAAATTTTGCACCGATACCTTGACCGACAATGGTTGCTGCCCCTGAGCCGGATGGGGCTTCTTTTCGGCAAAGAGTTCTACCGGCGCCTTGTAGATATCCTTTGTATTTTCTGTCACAATCATCGTTTCCTCTCGTGTAATATTACCCTGGCCGATATGGTTAGCAAGAGCACACTTACGGTAATGAGAAAAGACGCGCCCCAGGCGATCTGGTGCCAATCGGCGTAGGGGGACATGGCGTAATCATAAATGGTTTTGGTCAGATTGCTGATCGGCTGTGACATGGACCGCGGCCAATAGGGGCTGTTCAGGGCGGTAAAGAGCAGGGGGGCGGTCTCACCGGAGACGCGGGCTATGGCGAGTAAGGCCCCGGTGAGCAGCCCTTTTTTTGCGGCGCGAAAGACCACGCCCAGGGTAACTTTCCATCGCGGAGCGCCCAAAGCCAAAGCCGATTCGCGGAGTGTGTCGGGAACGAGGTTCAACATATCCTCGGCGGTCCGGGCGATCAGGGGGATCATAATAACCGCCAGCGCAATCGCTCCGGCATAACCGGAAAAATGCCCGAGTGGAACGACGAGAAGTGAATAGACAAACACACCGACAATAATCGAAGGCGTGCCCATCAGGATGTTGCAAAGAAACCGAACGGGGCTTGATAATCGGCTTTGATGTCCGAATTCGGCCAGAAATACACCGGCGAAAAGACCGATAGGAACTCCGATAACCGTAGCCAGCAATGTAAGTAGAAGAGTTCCCAAAATGGCATTGGCCACCCCGCCGCCCGTCTCACCCAGAGGAACGGGCGGTTTGGTAAAGAACGACCAGTTAAAAGCCCCAGCCCCACGGCTGATGACCTCATAGAGAATCCAAGCCAACATCAGTATTCCCACCAGACTCGTCAGCAAGGAAATACTCATGACGGTCTGATTTATCGTTCGACGGATTAAATTCGAGCGCGGTCTCATGCCCGCCCTCCTATCGATTGCCGCAATCTCCGAAGCCAGAAATGGGCGACCACCTGAAAAACCATCGTGATGATAAAAAGGACCAAACCCAATTCAAAAAGGGAGCTAAGGTAAATCGGCTCGGACGCTTCGGTAAATTCATTGGCGAGGGTGGAGGCAATACTGTTGCCGGGGGCAAAGAGTGAGCCGGAGATTCGATGCTCGTTTCCAATCACAAACGTGACCGCCATTGTTTCTCCAATCGCTCGGCCAAGACCCAGAAAGAGCGCGCCGATGATTCCGCTAATGCAATGGCGCAAAGTTACTTTGTACGTAACCTCCCATGTGGTGGCCCCCATGCCGTGGGCGGCTTCCTTGACGACGGAAGGGACCATCATAAACACATCGCGGGTTACGGCGGTTATGAAGGGAAGAATCATCAAGGCAAGGATCATTCCTGCCGGTAAGATTCCAATGCCCAGGGGCGGACCGGAAAAAAGCGGTCCGCCGATTTTTCCGAGGACAGGATAAACATAATTGAGCATCAGCGGGGCGAAGACAAAAAGCCCCCACATGCCGTAAATAATGCTGGGGATGGCAGCCAGTAGTTCGATGGCCGTTCCTACGAAACTGCTTACCTTCGGCGGAGCCAGCTCTACAAGAAATAACGCGATAATCAAGCTGACGGGCGTGGCCAGGACCATCGCGATGGCGGTAGTCGCCAGCGTACCGTAGATACTGCTGACGGCGCCAAAATTTTCCGTTACGGGGTTCCAGACATTGGAAACCAAAAAGCCCAAACCAAACTTTTGCAGAGATATCCGGGAATTAATAATCAACTCGACAAAAATGCCGCTGACGATTAAAACGACGGTGACCGCGCATAGCGCGGTAAACCATCGAAAGACCCAATCAGCTCTGACCTGGCTCTTCGAGCCGGTTTCATGTTTCATACAATTTCCATCGTTTATCTACCTTGTGCCACGGCTGGCTTGTCCAGCCGTGTCTATCAACACACGGTCGGACAAGCCGACCGTGGCACAGGACACTTACACATTATGGCCAAACCGGTGTACCGTTGGCGGTGATTTCTTTTTTCCAGGTTTCTTCCACCATTTCAAAAACCTTTTTGGGAATGGGGACATAATCATTCTTTTGGGCATCCTGGGCACCGTGCTTATAGCACCAGTCAAAGAATTTAAGCATCGCCTTTGCATGTTCCACGCTCGGTTGTTCTTTGTGGAGAAGGATAAAAGACGCTCCGGTGATCGGCCAGGTATCCTTTCCTTCCTGCTCGGTCAATACGACGTAATAACCCGGAACTTTTTTCCAATCGGCGCCGGCTGCGGCGGACTGGAATGACTTGATTGTCGGGCTGACGAATTTACCGGCAATATTTTTCATTTCCGTGTAGATCAGTTTATTCGGAAGAGCGTAGGAATATTCGACATATCCAATCGAGCCGGGGGTTTGTTTGACATAATTGGCCACCCCCGGATTTCCTTTCCCGCCAATTCCCGCCGGCCAGGAGACGGATTTATTCGTCCCAACTTTTTCATGCCAGGTTGCCGAGACTTTATCCAGATAATTCGTAAACAGCCACGTCGTGCCCGACCCATCAGACCGGTGTACAACGGTGATCGCCTGATCGGGAAGATTTAAGTTTTTATTTATTTCCTTAATCGCAGGATCATTCCACTTAGTGATTGTTCCGAGGTAAATGTCAGCCAGAATTTTTCCCGTCAGTTTCATCTGACCAGGCTTGACGTCCTTTATATTGACGATGGGAACCACGCCGCCGATAATCATCGGGAATTGAACCAGACCGAATTTTTTCAATTCGGGTTCCTTCAGCGGGGCATCGCTGGCTCCAAAATCGACCAGCTTCTTTTCGATCTGTGCGATGCCGAACCCCGATCCCTCGCCCTGATAATTCAGATTTACTCCTGAAAGCTTCTGATACTTCGACGCCCATTTGGAATAAATCGGCTGGGGAAAAGTCGCCCCCGCTCCGGTAATCGTCACCGTTTCAGCCATGACCACCGATGAAATCAAACTTAAAACCGTCATACCCAATCCCGCCACTGTCATTTTTTTCATAATGTTACTCCTTAAAGCCTATCCCAGTAGGCCGCAAGTTTTCCGTCATCCTGAGCGTCTTCGCGAAGGATCTGGCCTCCCATACGGTAGAATCCAGATGCTTCGCTGCGCTCAGCATGACATATAGAAGGAGCCTACTGGGATAGGCTTTTACAAAGAGCAACAATAACCGACAATTGTTAGGATTGTGTTAGGATTGTATAAAATCCCCGCGAATTTTAATGTTTTATTATATCTAACCTGCGAAGTTGACGCGAACACGCTTTGTTTATACGGGTTATCCGGACATCCAACGCCGTTATTTGGTATAAACCCATCGTTTAGTGCGCCGTCGATTCGTCAGGCTGGAACCGCGGCACGGTCAGACTCCATGCAACCGTCGAATTATTATCTCCGCTCTTATTCATCCAGCCGCCTTTGATGTATGACTTGCCATCCAGTATGACATCAATTTCTTTGATTCCATTACCGATTTGAGCTTTTTCGTAAAATGAATAACCGATAGTAACATCCATTGTCGCCGTCGCGTTTACCGTCAGATGGATATACACCTCCGGTTTCACAATCTCAATTCCGCGAGGAGAGGCGACTTTAGCGTATGGAGGAATCGCCTTATCATCATAATGAAGTTGGGAAAAGCTTCCCAACATGCTACCGTACGGAATCGTTCCACTGCCCTCCCATCCAAGCGTATATGCCAATGTCGTCTGAGGCGGCGGCTGTTCCGGGTTGTCCTGAGACGTGGTATGGTAAACGTCGTGCAAACCTCCCGCCGACCATAATCCGTAAGAACTTCTCCCGATGGTGGTCTCATACGTATCGAATCCTTCTATATTCGGTAAAAATCGCCACTGCCCCCAAAGAGGGGTGCCGCACACTGTCCGAAATCCGTGCACGTCATAACGCAGATGGCAGGTGATATCCATAGTGGTCTGCAGCGAACCCTCCCCTTTAGCCTTATATCGTAAAGTAAGCCACCAGTCGGTCAGCGGAACCAGGTTGCTCCTGATGTTTCCACTGAACACCTGAACCTTGCCCGCCGAGCGAGGGCCGGCAATCGGCAATTCGCAGACAATCTTCGTTGGCGTCCAGGAAAGAACCGGCAGGTCCTGATCCTCGATCTCCACTTTCCGGCCCGATTCACCCGGATCGCTTCCAAACGTTCCAAATATCTCCATCTCACTCATATCCGCTTTCGCGTTTTCCGGGCTTTCATTTACCCGAAGACATTCAATACTCGGAGCCAGCCATCCGCACGCGCCCGGCCCTTCCGTCATCACCAGGCGAACCGGATATTTTCCAGGAACAACGACAAGATTTCTAAACAGCCCGTCTTCCGGAATATCCCCTTCTCCCGGATTCCGATTCCACCCGCGTTCTAAAAGATCCGTATAAACATGACTGTAATCGAAAGGCCTCTGCTTCGGGTTTTCAACCACACCGGCCATGCTGTTTGCGCCAAGCATCCGGTCGAAAATAAAAAACGCGGCCCGAACCGCAAACGGATCATACACCGGACCCGTCCAACTGACATAAAGAGACGCCCCAGCTTCCTCACAGGCATGTCTGAAATCAATATTGTCCCCGTAGCAGGCATCGATATAGACGAATGAATTTTTGCCGAACTTCATATACTTTTTGACGAAATTTTCCGTTATAGCGTATCGACGTTCGACCGTTGTGTTATTCACCCACGATTGCTGGATCACCAGCGACTTGTCATTCAGGTCTTCCGCATAGATCACCTCGTTTTCCGGCGTGACCAGAGTCCCTGTCGTCAGACAAAACATTTCTCCGCCGTCCGGGTGAAATTGTCCGCCCCCGCCATGCGTGCTGATATAAAAGATACCGTCTCCCTGAACCGTTTTCAAATCCTCCACCGTCCCGCCCGAAGAAAGTTCATCGTTGACTGAATATCCCGCGTTGAGTAACCACGACCGAACCGTAGGAACTACATTCCCAAAACCAGTTCCCAGACACGCGAATAATTTCGCCTGAGCGACCGACGGCATCTCAGGCCGTGTCTTCCACGTCGATATATTGTCCGAGAGTTTGGCATTTCGCTCATTCGAACTGATATTCGCCAGTTTTCTCATCACAGGGGTCATAACCTTGGCCGACGCTGTCGTATCTATCGGCATACTCGGCAGGCGATCCGTCTTGATGACAAACCCCCATCCGTTTTGAAATCGTCCCCACACGCAGCTATAGTTATCTGAAACTCCCGTCGCCGAAAATTCACTCCGCTTGGACAGAAATTCCGCCACCGAATTCAAGTTCGTCGCGAAATCACCGTCCGCGGGAAGTTTGGCTATAAACTTAGATACCGCGTCCATCGCCGCGATTCGGCTCTCCGCCGATAATCCGTCTCCTTCTTCCAGACCACTTCCGCATCCTTGAAGCAGGAAAACACTCATTAATAGCAGAATGCCAATAATGGTTCGCATTACATCGCCTCCTATAATTTGATTCGTTTTTTTGTTGAGCGTAGTACATTATATAAAAGTTTCCTGAAAACAACCAGAGCCTCCTGAAGCCATGATATTCACAAAGAACTGGGTGGCATGGGCAATTCCGATTGCCCGTGTCTTTTTCCCGTTCACGCCTGGAAGCCACGGGCAAGAAGACTTGCCCATGCCACCCCAAACCATCAGTTCATTAGGATGAGCGTAGCGACGAGGCAATCTCATTTTTTGGGGATGGATCGAGATTGCTTCGGCCATCGAAATGGCCTCGCAATGACAATTCTCGATACGATTTAACTGGTTGTAGTGCAGCTATTACATTTTTCTCGAACGTTCGAGGATGTCTTTTAGTTCAGCGACGACCTTGTCGATTTTGGTGTCAGACAGGCCGAGGATTTCCTTGAGGGCGATTCCGATGTGCGGGATATATTTTTCGATGTAGCTTCGTTTTTTCAGTTCGTCATAAACGCGGTTTTGATGTTTAAGGTATCGGCCTAACTTTCTGCCGCATTCCTGAATGGCCAATTTGATTTCCTTGATGATTTCAGGATAGTGGGCGATTGCTTCCTTGGATTCGCTGGTGAAGGGAACCCAGACGGAGGCGATATGGATCATGACGGCGGCTTGACCGGTGGGTAAGGCGCCTTTGGACTGTTGAAGGCCATAAAGCCGCCAGTTCGTGCCGACCATTGACTTATACATGGCGCAGGCGGAATGTTGGTAAAGAAGGGGAACCCGGTTGGCAAAACGCATCAGCCGGACCATTTCACTTTCCTCGTCGTCGAGTTGCTCGAGCTGTTTGTCGATTTGTTGCTCCTCGGTCAGTTTACCATCGAGGGTCAATTCCTGCTGCTCGCCGGATTGCGATTCTTCCGGTTTACCGTAGGCGAGGGCGACCTCGATGACGAAGGGATTCCCACGATACACAGCGGGGGGGCGGGTGGAGGCGGTATAGAAGTCGGCCTTGATGATGGATTGCAATCCTTTGAGTAGGTTATCTTCTCCGATGGGCACGATGCAATCGGTGGCCGGCTGAGGGATTTTGACGCGATTGATGGCTTGGAAAAGCCGGTCCGCTTCCGTGCGTCCTATCCGGTGGGTGTCGGATTTGGCGGATAATTTTGCTTCCTTGATGATTTCGTCGGCCACCCTGGCAGAGACTCTAGAAAAGTTTTTGGTAAGAAATTGATGCAGCGAACGCTCATCCGAATCCTGGAGCATTTTGATCAGGATTCCCAATTCGACCCCGTAAGGATGGGGTTTGATAGTTTTCGGCTGAGGGGGCAGTTCGTCGGAACTGCGTTTGAATTCCGCCAGTTCGCCCGCCGGATTGGTGTAGAGAAATGAGGCATGGGGGTTGGCGATGGCGGTCTGACGGAGATATTCGTCCACGCTGGTTTTCCCGCGCTGGTACTTGGCCTGTAATTCAATGGTAACGCGGGTTCCGTGATCGTAGGGAAATTCGACTTCGTCTTCCTTGATGATATCGGGACGATTTTTCTTGGTGTCGATGGCTAGCTCATAATAGTGGGCCGGTTTCTTGGCTCCGATTCTGCTGGTAACTCGGATGGGTTTCCCCGTGGTCAGCACGCCGTACATTCCGGCGGCGGAAATTCCGATCCCCTGCTGGCCTCGGGCCATCTTCAGATTATGAAACTTTGACCCATAAAGAAGTCGTCCGAAGATGTGGGGAACCTGGGCTTTGACAATCCCCGGACCGTTATCCTCCACCGTTACTTCGTAGCGTTCCTCGCTGATCTCCTTGATGATGACGGTGATATCCGGGAGAATGCCAGATTCTTCGCAGGCATCGAGTGAATTATCCACAGCCTCTTTGATAGTGGTCAGAAGTGCCTTTCGGGGATTGTCGAACCCCAGCAGATGGCGGTTCTTGGCGAAAAATTCAGAAATGGAAATATCCCGTTGCTTTTTGGCCATCCCTTCCGCGTCGAGGTATTCGGTTTTGCGTCGAGGTTTCGGTGGGGGGGTAGATTCTAATTTTTCTTCGATGACTTGTTCAACAATGTTCGCAACCTGGCGGTCAGGTTTCTTTTGCATCGAATCTACATCTTGGCCGTCAAACAGGCTGGGTTCGACGGTTGTGAGATTCGGTCTGCGGTTGTTTATGATCCCTTTTTTCTCAGGTTTTACTTTTGCCATCCTGGCTCCTGTCGTAAATCAAAATTCTCTTAAAAACGCATTGCGATCTTCTTGTCATTCCCGCCTCCGCCTTCGCGGGGGTAAACTCCAGCGGGAATCCAGTCTGGTGAAAAGCCGCTGGACTCCCGCTTTCGCGGGAGTGACAGAGAAAACCAATTGGAGTCATTATATATTTCCTTTGAGTGCAATTATCAAGAGAGAAACTAAACGTCCACTCCCTCACGGTCGTGCCTCTTAAAGAAATTACGAAGTGGGTTCATTCAAGCGGGCTAGCGTTTTGTGATCGGTCAAATCGAACATCAGGGGGGTGACGGCGATGTAATTCTCGTCGATGGTCTTTACGTCGGTTTCTCCTTGTTCGGCCTCGCGTTGGAAATCGGCGGTCAGCCAAAAATAGAGCCTGCCGCGAGGATCGATCCGCCGATCGAAACTCGTACTCTCCACCTGAGTGGACTGCGGGACAAATTTTATTCCTTTGGGCCAACGGCATTCGGGGGGTGGAATATTGACGTTGAGCACGTATCCCGGCTGAACGAGGTTTTGAGCCAACAGATGGTCGAGGGTTTGTCGGGCAACTTTTCCCGCGTAATCGAAATCGACCTTGTCTCTAATGGTCAGAGAAAAAGCAACAGCGGGGATGTTGAAGAACGCTGCCTCGATGGCGGCGGCTACGGTTCCAGAGTAAAGAACGTTGATTCCGACATTGGCTCCGGCGTTGATTCCGCTCAAGACGAGATCGGGTTTTCCCGGCGGCGGGAGTTTTTCCGGTAAAATTTCCACCAGAGCCAATTTGACGCAATCCGCGGGCCGACCGGCAACGCTGCTGCCGGTGAACCCGCCAGGAAGTTCCACCTGGCTGCAGACCAAAGGATCGTTGAGAGTGATGGAGTGGGCGGAAGCGCTCTGGGGTGTTTGCGGGGCTACAATAAATATTCGCCCCATATCTTTTACTGCCTGGGCCAACGCCAACAATCCCGGAGCCAGAATACCATCGTCATTTGTGATTAATATGTTCATCGTAGTCAAAATAGTCGGGGTTGTCGGGAAAGTCAATAAGCAGGGTGGTGGAATCAATTTCTTAATATCGGTAAAGCAAATAACCCGCGGAAAGTTGCCGGACCAGGTTGTCGGGATCCTTGACGGCATAGACCTGGAATAATGGCTGGGCGGTTTTTCCCTGGAGTTGGCCCAGGGTGTCGAGAACCATCAGTCGGGTAAGCGGGTCTTTTGAATTGAGATGTTTTCCCAAGGCGTTAAAGAGAGCGGAATCAGGGTTCGGAGCGAAACGAAGGGCCCAGGCCGAGGCGGCCAAAATATTGGAAGTCTTCGATTTTTGGAGCTGATTAACCAGAGCGCTTACCAGTGCGGGATGTTGATCTTTAATATCCTCCGCCAGAAGGTGCCAGTGGGCGAGATTGGCCAAGTCCCAGGGATCGCGAATGGCGAGTTCCTTTAAGGACTCGGTGACGGACGCGGCGGATTTTCGATCAATTTTCGGCAGATCAATTTTCAGGGACGCACTTTGTGCCAATAGTATTTCGACGGGTTTCGCAGCCATAACCGTGGTATAAACTTTTGCCTGTACCGAAACCTGTTTTATCTGATTTTTATGGTTGGCGATGAAACGGTCCCATTGTAATTTTGAATTTGGCGAAACGGCCTGCCCCAGCAGGGCTGACTGCGAGATGGTTTTATTCGGGGAAAGGATTTGCCGGGCTTCGATGGGGATATAGATGAAAAAGCTGGTATTGTCCGACGGGACCGGCTGGATTTCGACGACACACTCCGGAGTGATTGTGCTGTCTGGTCCAATCGTCAGCGCAACGCGGCCCAGGTTGGTCAGGGTGGCGGTAAGTTCCACGCTCTGGCCTTTGCTTAAATCCCCGCGGGACGCAAGATCGAGTTTGCATATTTTTTGATATTGCGGGGGCAATTTAAAATATTCGGGATCAAATTGTTTATAAAGTTGCTCGATGCCGGCGAAATTTAGCGTTGGTGGATTGTTCAATTTTATTTTGGGGGCGAGATTCAGAAGGGCATCACGCAATGGTCCACAAGGAGAATTCGCCAGCGATTTTACCAGTAATTCCCGGGCTTGGGGGAGTTGGTTTTTATTGACATGGATAAAAATCTGTGTAAGCATGATAAATGGATTTGCCGGTTGGTCCAAATCTTTAATGAGTTTGGAGGCTTCTTTATCCACTCCGCTTTTTGCCAGGGCGATGGCCAGGGCGATTTTTGCCGCTGGATTTTCCGGTCCGATTTTGACGGCCTTCTGTGCCAGTGTCAAAACCAGAATGGGATTGCTGCCGGCATTGATTAATTCATCGCCGTACACGGAATAAAAAATACTGGCCAGCGCCAAGGTGTCCGGTGAGGCGGTTGTTTGTTTGGCCTCGGATTCCGCAAACTGATCTAGCCATTGCCTGTGCTGTGCGACCATCTGCCGACTGCCGAATTTCTGAGCCGAGAGCATAATCAAAATTCTCGCTCGAATTTCATTAGGAAAGTTCGAATCGGTCGCCGGTTTTGTCGCAGGAGTGGTGGTTGCCAGACCGGGCAAAAGTTGTAGAAGAAGGGCCAGGGCTTTTTTGGGTTGATTGACGGCGAGTAAACTTTCCGCCAAGTCCAGTTTAAGATTATCAGGCCAGTTCTGATCGGGCGTAAAAGTCTTTCGTATATCTTCCGCCTCATTTCGCCACGTTTGCATCTGATCGACCAGTCCCGCCTTTCCAGCTAGTATGGCCATCTGCAATACGGCTTGGGCATCCAGAGGATTGACCATCACCATGGCCTGGGTTTCGCGGATTTGTTCATATAGATTCTGGATCGGCCCGGCGTTTTTATCCGCTGCCGCAATCATTCGGAGCATTCTATAAGCTTTAAGATTTTGCCCAACACGTTTGATCGCAAATTCGAGATACTTTTTTGCCCGCTCATTTTCGTAATTTTGCCAGGCAATCTGGGCCAAGCCATAATATATCTCACTGATAACCTCCGGAAGCAAATTATTGTCATTTACAGCCTGTTCAAGAAACTGTCTCCTGGCTTCTGCCGTTTGATATAGCGGCAACTCGATATTTATCCGTTGAAGCTGTGCGAAGGCATTTTGATTTTGATGGGCCATGTATTTTTGATCGGCGATCAGGGCTTGATCCAGACGCCCGATCTGTAAAAAAATATCTATAAGTTGACGGTAGGGTAAAAGCCAGTCCGGAGTGAGCCGGGTTTGCGCGTTAAGTAGAACGATCTGGCGCTGGATATCGGCAGTCTGAGGGTTTTCTTTTTGGAATAGATGCACCGCGTCCAGATAAGGGATTCGTGTCTCTTCCGCCAAGAGGGATGGGACGCAGACCAGGAATAGGAGTGGCAGCAATATTTTTGTTGTTATTTGGATCATATCGGAATCCTTTGCTAAGTATTTTCTAAATTAAAGTACAAAAGGCCTTGACATGCAAGGCACTTTTTTCATATAATGAAGAATGTTCTGATCACAATGACTGCGAATAGCCGATTTTGCCTATCGGTTGGTTTCTCAGGTCGAAGATACCTTGCATAGGCGGGAGAGAGACTGTGCAAATTGAACAACCGCGGAAAGAGGCGGTGCGCTCACAATTGGAAGGTCTGGTCGTAGAATTTTGGCCTGACCGTATTGCCAAAGTGGTGTGCGCATCAAATGAGCTAGGGTATACCTTTCATCATGCCAATACCTGGGAACGGTTCCTGGAAATTGCCAAATCCAAATCTCTGCAGTTGGTGATCCTGGCGAACACGGTATCATCCAGTAAACCCCACGATTATCGAACCGACTTGGACATCGCAAAACTTCTGCACACGGAAAATCCCGGCTGTAAAATTCTATTTGTCATCAATAATGGGTTTGAATTAAATACTTGCTATCAAGCTATCGATTTTGGCGTCTGCGGGTTTATCAATATTCAGGACCCTGATTTTCATCAATTACTGACCGAGCAGATCGAGCAGGTCCGTGAGCGGGTTAATAAGGAAAAAGTAGCCGACGATTATACAAACGCCCCGAAAATATTCGATCAAACGGGAATCGCTACTCAATCGACTGCCATGTATAAGTTACTCGCCCAGGCCAACAAAGCCGCGATTGTCTGCGATGCCCCCATCATCATCGAAGGAGAATCCGGCACCGGTAAGCAATTACTAGCCGAAGCCATTCACAAAATGGACCCCAAGCGTTCTTTAAAACCTTTCCTCTCCGTAAATTGTGCCGCCATCACGGGAACTCTGGCGGAAAGTTCGCTCTTTGGGCATAAAAAAGGCGCATTTACCGGTGCCACCGAAGACCGGCTCGGCTATTTCCGATCCGCGAACGGTGGGACGCTGATGCTGGATGAAATTTCCGAATTGGAACCGTCATTGCAACCAAAACTCCTGCGGGCATTACAGGAAGACTGTGTTTTACCGGTGGGCGATGATCGTGAACATCCGATCGATGTGCGGATTATCGCTTCCTCCAATAAACCGCTTGCCGAGGAAGTGGCAGCCAGGCGATTTCGCCTGGATTTGTATCAGCGATTGAATGTAATCAAACTCCACATCCCAGCCCTCCGGGAACGTCTCGAAGATATCCCACTGCTGGTCCAATATTTTCTGAAAAAATACAAACATTACTACGCCCAGACGATCCGAACGGTCGATCCGTCGGTGTATGCGGTCTTACAGCGAGCAGTAGGCCAGGGAAACATCCGCGAACTGGAAAACATCATCCGCCAAAGTCTGGTTTTCAAAAACGGCGGAACGATCTTTACCGCCGACGATTTGCCCGATTTCGTCCGCGCCTCCGCTTCGTCCAATGAATTCGCCGATCAGGTCCCCGCCGATCTTACCAATCACATCATGCAACAGCTTTCCCGCGGCCACCTGGATTTTGATATCCTCATGCAGCAATTCGAGCACCAGATACTGGAAATGGCAATGAAAAAACTAGGCATCCGAGGCACTCGCCTCGCGGAACACCTAAACATGAACCGCCGAACCCTCTATCACAAACTCCGCAAGCACAATCTAACGGAAACGGAATAACCCAAAGCAAGTTTGTATATGTGTGCCACGGTTGGCTCGTCCAACCGTGCCTTTCTCTTTTGCTTTGATACCCTCACTTTATAGTGTCATAAAGTGTCTGGACGCAACCTGCGTAACTGGAGCCCATTTAACTAAAATAAAAAAAAGATAAACCTTGTTTTTTTCCGATGACTTAGATAGCCTTTAATAAATTCAAAGTCTTAAGGAGACAAAAATGTTGAAAAAAACGATTTTACTGCTTGTCGCTTGTGCGTTTATAGTTACTTGCACCGGTTGCAATGCCGTCAGTATTGTTTCCCAGAGTTTGGGTTTGGCCGCCGGAATTGTCAGTTTATTTGTTTAGACCCTACAGCATTCTCTTAGTCCACCCCGGATAAAGGCCCATGTTCCAGGCTGGGCGACGGTCGTTCGATTTCTGTGATGACCTGCCCGCGCCTCCAGATTCGGACCGTACCAGTCGATTCGCTTAAGGTAAGCGCGATTGATTTGGTCGTCGCGGTAATTCCCGCCGCCGCCGCGTGACGAGAGCCTAGTCCCTGCGGTAGGGGCATCGGGGGTTTGACTGTTTTTAAATGCGAACCGGCTGAGACGATCACTCCATTTCCCTTGATAATAAACGCGCCGTCCAGCTTCGCGAAATTTTTCACCGTATCACGCATCCCTTCGTCCAGCACGTTTCGCACTTTTTCCGAATAACCTTTAAACGGATTGATGATATTTTGTGCCCGATGTTGCATGACGTTCCGATGGTCCCCGATAACAAGCAACGCCCCCACTGGTTTACCTTCCCGACCCTCCGCCGCCAGTTCCAAAGCGATAGTCAGTGTTTGCTCGAAAACGACACGTTTAATATGCTCTGTGATCCGCGGCTGGTTGATCGTGTGAAACATCTCCCATTCATCGCCCACCCGCATGACCACCATCGTATCCAGACTCCCGCTGACTGGCCCGACCATGAAAACCACCGTATCTCCCGTATCGAGCATTCGCTGGCTGAAGGCGATGATCATTGCCGTTTTGATCTGTCCCATCCGTGACAGCGTGACCGGCGGAATACTGATATGTCGAAATCCCAGGGAATTGGCCAACTTCAGCTTCGCCTTTTCCCTGATGACCAAAATCAATTCCGTACCGTCAAATCCTAACCCTTTGAGGATGTCCGGTTCAGGGATGGAGTCGAGAAAAGTAAAAAAAGCTTTAGCTTTGATTTGGACGGCAAACTGAGACCCCACCTCCAGCATGCCCTCCGTCAGCTTTTTATCGTTTACCGCCGTTGGTTCCATCATCTCACTCAATTATACCCCTAGAATGGAGACTGGTTTGCCGAAGGCGGAATATAGGCATCCTCGCCTGACATGGGGGCATGCGAAAGATTATTAAACCGAGTATGTTTCTTGGAAAATTGCAATTGAACGGTTCCCACCGGTCCGTTTCGCTGTTTGGCGATAATGATTTCCGCGATCCCGATCGTGTCGTCCGCCGTCTCGTTGCCCGTCTCCCGGTAATAATCCTCGCGGTGCAGCAGGATGATCACATCTGCTTCCTGCTCGATGCTGCCGCTTTCCCGCAGGTCGCTCATCCTCGGTTTATGACTTTCCCTGCCTTCGACACCCCGGTTCAGCTGGGCCATGGCGATCACCGGAACGTTCAATTCCCTCGCCAGCGCCTTTAACCCCCGCGAAATACCCGAAACTTCCTGCTGCCGCGATTCGGCACCCGGATTTGAAAGCAACTGAAGATAATCGACAAACACCACGTTGACTTTTTCCCGAACCATCAATAGTCGGGATTTCGCCCGCAGTTCCAGAATACTCATCCCCGCCGTATCGTCGATATAAAACGGTGCCTCCTGCAACACATCGCAAGCCATCAGCAATTTCGACTTTTCGTCGTCATGTAAAAGTCCTCGGCGCATCCGATGCGAATCAACTTTCGACCGCGAGCACAGCAATCGCTGCACGACCTGCTGCTTGGACATTTCGCAGGAAAAGAAGGCCACCGATTTTTGTTGATCGACGGCGACATTTTCCGCGACGTTCAGTCCGAACGCGGTCTTTCCCATCGAAGGCCGACCGGCGACGATAATCAACTCGCCGTTTTGGAAACCGCTCGTCAGATCGTCCAATTCGGTATATCCCGAGCCCAAACCCGTCAGGTATTCCCCGTCCCGCTCCTCAATCTGCCGGATCGTCTGTTCCAGGAACTTATTCAAATGTTCCGGACCCCCGGAAACTCGATCCTGGGTTATTTCAAAAATCCGCTGTTCCGCGCGGTCCAGGACTTCTTTGGTTTGATAGGCATCGGTGAATGATTCTTCGAGGGTTTCATTGCAGGCCTGGATCAATCGCCGAAGCATGTGCTGCTCGCGAACGATTTTCGCGTAATGCTCCGCGTTGGCCGCCGACGGGGTGGCCGACATTAACCGGGCCATAAACGCGGCTCCGCCCACATCCTCCCATGCCCCCATTCGCTGTAATTCGCGTTTCAGGATAACCACATCCGCCGGCTGGCGCTCATTGTAGAGACTAATCAACGCCCGAAAGGCGATCCGATGGGCGGGATGAAAAAAGCAATCTTCCTTTAAAATGGGGATAACTTCGCCGATAGCCTCCTTGCTGAGCATCATGGCTCCCAGCACGCTCATCTCCGCGTTGAGTGAGTGGGGGGGCTTACGATCCCCGGTTCCCGTCGGGTTATCCGATTGACTATTCGTCGTCGTCATCAGTTTGTTCGGCGTCTGTATTGACTTCCTGGGTTTCCGGCTGCACCTGGACAGGTGAATCTTTACTCGGCGTGACCCATACCGTGATCGAACAAGTTACTTCCGGCGCCAATTCCATATCGACCGTATACTTATTCACCTGCTTAATGTGTTCAGCCAGCTTCACGCACTTGGCGTCCACATTATAGCCTTCCGTACGAAGCGCGTCGCTGATGTCTTTTGGTCCGACCGACCCGAACAGCACACCCAACTCGTTGACAGAGGCAACAATAGTGATTTCCACTCCGCCCAGACGTTCCGCCATTGCCTTCTTTTCCGCCAGTTCCTGGGCGCGGATAGCATCGATCCGTTTTCGCTCCGCGTCCACGCGTTCGAGATTTTTAGGTGTCGGTTCGATCGCCAACCGCTGGGGCAGCAGGAAATTCCGCGCATACCCTTCGCTCACCTGGACGACATCGCCGATTTTGCCCAAGGCCTGCACATCCGTTTGAAGCAACAATTTCCGCATTATAATTTCTCCTGATCTTCTAATCCAAAATCTAAAATCTAAAATCCAAAATTGAATTATCCCACATACGGCAGCAGAGCCATAAACCTGGCTCGTTTGACGGCATTCTGGGCTTGACGTTGATGTTTAGCGCAGTTTCCAGACCGCTTTCGGCTGTAGAGTTTTCCCTGGCTTGTGACCATTTTCTGAAGGATATGCAAATCCTTGTAATCGATCTCTTCCGTCTTATCCCGGCAGAACCGGCACTTTAAAATCTCGCGAAACTTTTTTCTCTTATCCTTACCCATTGTTACCTCCACATGATTTTTGAAATTAATTTAAAAAATTTAAAATGGAATATCACTTTTTGTATTCGGTGCCTGCGGCGTATCTTCTTCCGGTTCGGGGATATTGTCCGGCGGTGGAACTTCATCCGACGGAGCACCCTGCGGACCACGGGTTGTTCGCATCGGCGGTCTTACGCCCGCTTCCGCTGAATTTCCTTCTCGGGTCCCGGCGGCGGGACCGCCCATAAATTGGAAATTATCCGCAACCACAGAAAGCTTACTCCGTTTGCTTCCGTCCTGGGCTTGCCACTGCTGGAAGTGCAATCGTCCTTCAATCAGGATAGAATTACCTTTTTTCATATAATGATTGATGGTCTCAGCCGGCTTGCCAAACGCGGAAACGTCAACAAAACAGGTTTCTTCACGTTTCTGTCCGTCGTTTCCCGTCCATCGCCGATTGACGGCCAAACCAAACTCCACCACCGCCGTTTCCGACGGAAGGTACTTCAACTGCGGATCCCGCGTCAAATTACCGACCAGAATGACTTTGTTATAATTCGCCATATACTGTTCCTGTTAATTATTTGCCGGCGACGATTTCGTCCGGTCCTTCTTCGATTTCCGGAATATCGAGAATATCTTCCGCGCCGCGATCTCCATGCGGTCGGTATCCTTCACCTCGCGGTGTATATTCGCCTCGCGGCGCATAATCCCGGTGGCCATATCCTTCTCCGTAATGCGGATGCGGCGGGGGAATATACGCTTCCGCCTTGTCCATTATCTCGTTGACCTGTTCATTCGTCAGATGGTCCCGGCAAAGAATCAGAACCCGCAGAATGTCTTCGCTGAGCTGAACGTCCTGTTCCATTCCAACGATCTTGTCCGTCGGAGCCCGGAAATACGCAAGCACGTACACGCCGCGTTTCCTTTTTTCGATTTCATACGTCAACCGCCGTTCATCCCACTTCTTGGTCCGCAGGAGTTCGCCGTCCGCTCGCTCCATCAATCGCTTGAGTTGCTCTTGCACGCGATCCGCATTGGTTCCGGTTGTGGGATCAAACAGAAACATCGCTTCATACACACGTTTTACTGACAATTTATGTCTCCTTAAAACAAAAACGTTTTCTTATATTTTATTTTCTTCCGACTTCGGACTATCTTGATTTTTGCCGCGATTAAACTTATCCATCGCCGCCGGATATCCATCCGTCAAAATCGTTTTTACAGCATCGGCGGCCTGAATAATCGCCTGCTCGATGATCGGTTTTTCGTCCGAACGAAACGAGCTTAGCACATAATCCGCCGTGTCGACCATGGGTGGTGATGATCCGATGCCGATCCTAACTCGACCGACCCGCTGCGTTCCGACGCGGTTAATTACGTCGGAAAGGCCCTTGTGGCCGCCTGCCGAACCTTCGCTGCGAACCCTGATCTGACCGACCGGCAAGGCCAAATCATCCATGATCACCACCATATCCTTCGGCTCGATTTGATAAAAATCCATCGCCGCTCTAACCGACATACCGGAAAGATTCATAAATGTTTCCGGTTTGAGCATCAGCACCTGGTGACCATTAATATGTCCACCACCGGCTCGGCCTTGAAATCTTTTCTTGTCAACGGGAACATCCCATATCCGGGCCAACAGGTCAACCACCATAAACCCGACGTTATGCCGGGTTTCCGCATATTTCGCTCCAGGGTTACCAAGCCCGACAATAAGATACATTCTTTCTCTTCAATCCAAAATCTAAAATCCAAAATTGATCAGGCTTTCTTTTCCGCTTCGGCGCCTTCCTCCTCGCCTTCTTCCTTCTCCTTGCCCTTGGTGATGACTTCCGGCTCCGCCGCGTCTTCCGCGCCTACCGCGGCCGGAGCGACTTCTTCTTCCGCGATCGTACTGACGACCGCCACCACTGTTCCCGGTTCCAATAGGAGCTTGGCCCCTTCCGGCAGGGTGATATCACCTGCATGGAGGGACTGATTCAATTCCAGCTTGCTGACGTTCATCCGGATTTGTTCGGGGATGTCCGTCACCAGACATTCGATCTGCAACTGCATCAGAATCTGTTGCAAAACACCTCCCGCCGTAACGCCCGCCGCGATTCCGCGAAGCACCAGCGGCACGGCCACCGGGACTCGCTCGTTTAAATCCACGCGACCAAAATCAACGTGAATGGGGTCGGTTCCCAGGTAATCATATTGAACTTCCTTGACCAGAACCGTCTCGGAATGGTCGTCCATCTGAAGCTCGAACAGGTGTGACCCGTGTTTGAGCATGTGAATAAATTCCATCGCCGGTACCGCCACGGCGAGGGTTTCCTGCTTGTGTCCATAAACGATCCCCGGCAAAAAACCTTTCAGGCGATATCTTCGTGTGGCCTGAGTTCCGACGTCTTTTCTGGGCTGGGCCTTAATTGCGCTGGCCTTCGACATTTTACGTTTCCTCCAAATCTATCCGGTTAAAAATAAATTACTGACTGATTCATTACGGTGGATTCGGCGAATCGCTTCGCCGAGAAGGTCCGAAATCGTAAGAACGTTGATATTAGGTAAATTCTCTTTCGCTGTCGTTGACAGCGGAATGGTATCGGTCACAATCAAACTTTTGATAGGGGCCGCCGTCAATCTTTCCACGGCCGGTCCGCACAGAAGCGGATGCGTCGCCCCGACGTAGATCGTTTTTGCCCCACGCTCCATGCATAGGTTGGCCGCGTTGCAAACCGTTCCCGCCGTGGCGATCAGATCGTCCACCATCAGGACCGTTTTGTCTTTGACGTTTCCGATGATATTTTCCATAACGGTATCTGTTCCGCTGATTCGCCGTTTGTCGATAATCGCAAGTTCCACGTTAAACCGCTGGGCGTATCCTTTGGCGCGTTTGACATTTCCCACGTCCGGGGAGACCAGTATCAAACTGCCGTTGAGTTTAAGCGACTTCAAATAAAACGAGATCACCGGTTCTGCCAGCAGATGATCCACCGGGATATCGAAAAATCCCTGCACCTGTGCCGCGTGAAGATCGATTGTCAGGACACGGTCCGCCCCGGCCGTCGAAATCAAATTCGCCACCAGTTTGGCCGTGATTGGCACTCGGCCTTCGTCTTTCCGGTCTTGCCTGGCATAACCAAAATACGGGATCACCGCCGTGATCCGCTGGGCCGAGGCCCGGCGCATGCAATCGATGAAAATCAGCAACTCCATGAGATGTTCGTTGACGGGATCGCAAATGCTCTGGATGACGAAAATGTCGCACCCGCGAACGTCTTCCTCCACCTTCACCATGATCTCGCTATCGGGAAATCTCGTAAAACGGGATTGACCTAGTCTGGTTCCCAGATACTCGGCGATCTTCTCGGCGAGCGGAATGTTTGAGTTACCCGAAAATATTTTCAGTGCATTCATTTTTTCGTTTTCTTCTTTGCGGGAGCATGATTCGCGCTCAGCAATTTCGACCCGTTATTACTGACGACCATTCCCGGTTCCACGTGCGAATCATTTTTTAAGTGCAGGGGGGCGATCAAAATCGCTCCCGACCCGATAAATGAATTATCTCCGACATCGGTTTCATGTACCTCGTTGCCGTCGAAATTCGAAAAAATGGTCCCCGCTCCGACGTTCACATGTTTTCCGATTTTCGCGTCTCCGATATATGTGTGATGCCGGGCACGTGTCCCGGCTCCGAACCGGGCATTCTTCACTTCGATAAATACGCCCAGGACGACGTCGTCTTCCAGCACGGTTCCGTCGCGGAGATAGGCAAACGGTCCGACCCGGCAGTTCCGACCGATGAGGACTTTTCCGTGGATATACGTAAATGGCTGAATGACCGTATCCTGCCCGATATGTGCCCTGGCATCGATCCACGTATTCGAGGGATCGACGATCGTTACTCCCTTGGCCATCAATTCTTCCTGAATCCGGCCTTGCATCAATTTGCTGACTTCGGCGAGTTGCCGCCGTGAGTTGATCGAAAGGACGTCCTCCTGCGGCACTGCCGTAATCGCCAGGGCCTTTTTCCCATTTTGAATAATTTCCGCTAGGGCATCGGTCAGGTAATATTCCCTCTTGACATTATCCGGTTTGATCTGCCCCAACGCCCAGGACAGAGTTTTCCAGTCAAAACAATAATAGCTCGGGTTCACTTCCCGAATACGCCGCTGCTCATGTGTGCAGTCCGCGTGCTCAACGATCCCCTGGAGGTTTCCATACTCATCCCGCGCGATTCGTCCATATCCGCTCGGATCATCCAAAAGGGCTGTTGCCAGGGTGGCGTATGAATGTTCCTGGTTGTGTTTATTCAGCATTTCTTTGAGGGTTTCAGCCCGGATTAGCGGACCGTCACCGCAGAGAATCGCGCAGTTTCCGTCAAAATTTTTCAAATAAGGCTGGCAGCACATTACCGCGTGCCCGGTACCCTTTTGCTCCGTTTGGTCCACCCAGGTGATATTCGGAACATCTTTAAATTGCTCGATTACCTGCTCTTTTCCATATCCGACGACAATATAAAGTTGATCGATCCCTGCCGCTCGGCAGGCGTCGATCACAAACGCCAGCATGGGCCGACCGCAGACTTCATGCAGCACCTTTGGCAAATCGGTGATCATCCGCGTACTTTTACCCGCTGCCAGGATAATCCCAGCCGCCGGCTTCTTTTCCTTTTTCTCAATCACCTTAGCCATGTGTCTTACAATCTAAAATCCAAAATCCAAAATTCTCGTAATCACCTACCCGGCCTGGACTCGAACCAGGAATGGGAGTACCAAAAACTCCTGTGTTACCAATTACACCACCGGGTAATTCTTCTCTTATCTTAAAGAGCAGAGTCAGAATCCACCATCTCAATTTTTACCTGACCCGGTTTTTAATCCATGGGCCGCGGTCCGTGGTCCTTTCCGGAGGCCTGAACTCAGCGCCGCGAACGCCCGAGCCCATTATCGGCTTTTTTCAAACCGACACGCCCCATGCGGAGCAGGAATTTCCCATACGTCTGAACCAGTATATATGAAACCTTATTGGCCGTCAATACCGCATTTTTATTATTTTTCCGATAAACGATAAAAATATTTGCTTTTAATAGGTTGGAATTGGAGAATACTCATTCACATTTAAATAAAAATTATTAAGGAGACCAATATGCCGACGCTGAGTGGATTTGCCGATGAGATTTCTAAGGACCTTAAAGAACAGCTTGCCGGTTTACAGGCATGTGGATTGAAATATTTCGATTTGCGAAGTGTGTGGGGAACCAACGTCATGGATCTGGCCGACCCGCAAACCCGCGATATCAAAAAGATGATCGGGGACGCCGGAATCAAAATCGCCGCCATCGCTTCGCCCATCGGCAAGAGCACTATCGACAAACCCGCTCAATTCGAGCTCGACCGCGTTAAAAAAGCCGCCGACCTGGCTGAATTTTTAAATTGTAATTTCATTCGCGTCTTTTCGTTTTATCCCCCCGAAGGGAAAAACATTGCCGATTACCGCACGGAGGTCATTGCGCGAATGCGGGGATGGATCGATTTACTGGAAAAAGAAAAACGCCCGGTCGTCCTGACCAGTGAAAACGAATCGGATATTTACGGTGATATTCCCGAACGAAACGTCGATTTGATGGAGCAACTTTTCGGCCCTAAAATGGTCCAATGCTACGACCCTGCCAATTTTGTCTATCTTGGAGTCGGCGACGTGTATAATACTTGCTGGCTGCCCCTTAAAAAATACACAAAATTCTTCCACCTGAAAGACTGCAAACCGGGAAAAGTCCTGGTCCCCTGCGGCCAGGGAGACGGCCAAGTCGAGCAGACCCTCTCCGACGCATGTAAAGGGGGTTTCGATGGCTTTATGACCCTTGAACCGCATTTAGCCCACGGTGGACAATACGCCGGGTTCTCCGGTCCTGATTTGTTCAAGAAAGCCGTTGACGCGGTAAGAGAAATCTGTGATCGGCAGAAGATTACGCTGAAATAAAATGATGGAGACACATGCAATGCGTCTCTACGTATATTTTTTCTCGTATTGCTGTTCGACCTGGCTTACTAGATTTTTGATTTGTTGGGCTTGGGCTTTCGGACAGACGAGTGTGGCGTCGGGGGTGTGAACGACAATAAAATCTTCCACTCCAATCAGAGCTACCAAGTGGTCTTCCTGCGAACTGATAATGACATTGTGTTTAGATTCGATCATGGAAAGGCAGCGAGCAAGCACCGCGTTACCTTCACCATCGGCGCCTGTGATGTTTTGCAGTTCAGGCCAACTTCCCACGTCGGTCCATCGGCAATCGAGTTCAACCACCAGGACATTTTTAGCCTTTTCCATGACGGCGAAGTCGATACTGATTTTTTTTAACAGGGGGTAAATATACCGGGCAAGGGCCGGCCAGTCGCTTTGTCCGAACCGTCGGCCAAGGTCGATCAACGGGTCCGCGTTTTGGGGAAGATGTGTTTTAAGCTCGTTGAGAATTGTGGACACCTTCCAGACAAACATGCCTGAATTCCAGTAATACTCACCGCTCGTTACATACGTCGCGGCAATCTGCTGGTTCGGTTTTTCTTTAAAGGCAAGCACCTTATAAACGGACCCGACGTCGGAAGCGAACATCTGGCCCCGATGAACATAACCTAATCCGGTATGCGGCGTGGTCGGTATGACTCCGAACGTAGCCAGGTATTCCGGATGATTTTCGACCGATTGAAATGCGGTTTTAACCGCGCATTGAAATCGATCTACAGGCTCGATCAGGTGATCTGCGGTAAACACACCCATGACGCATCCCGGATCGCGGGCCGACAGCACCGCCGCGGCGAGTCCCACCGCGTTGGCGGTATCACGACCGACCGGTTCACCGATAAGATTCTCCGGGGGAATTTCCGGCACATTTTCGGCGATGGCGGGAAGGTGATCTGCCGCGGCGATAATAAAGATATTCTTGTTCGCGAATAATCCAAGCAACCGATGAACACTGGCTTGGAGAAGCGACTTACCGTCAGGGGTAAGTTTTAAAAGCTGTTTCGGGCGACCGGAGCGACTCATCGGCCAAAGACGGGTTCCTGAGCCGCCGGCCATGATCACCGCGTACCAATTACTCATGAGACCTCCTGAGAAAAATGTCTAAATCCTAAATCCTAAGGTCGAATCAATGACTAATTAGACATTAGAATTTAGTCATTCATTACTATCATTAGTTTGCGACTGTCCCAGTGCATCAAGGGCATTCTGCGCCGCCTTTTGCTCGGCGTCTTTCTTAGTTGGCCCCCACGCGGATGGATAGCGATTCGGCCCCATCCGAACACAAATCTCAAAACATTTACTGTGATCGGGGCCTTGTTCATCCAGCATTTCATAAATGGGGGTAAGATTCAATTCCCGCTGGGCGTACTGCTGCAATTGGGATTTAAAATTACGATGGGTGTGCAATTGTGAGAATTCGTCAATGGTGGAACTGATTAATCGAAGGACGACTTTGCGGACCGTATCGAGATTGCTATCCAGATAAATGGCGGCAATGAGCGACTCCAGGACCGCCGCCAGAAGCGAAACGGGAAGGGCCGCTCGTCCCATCATGCCCTTTCCTAAAAGGATGAATTCCTCCAGCTTGAGACTCATACTGATATTGGCGCAATTACGCCGGGAAACCACGACCGATTTGATCTTCGTCAAATCGCCTTCCAGCAGTTCCGGAAACCGGCTGAACAATTCTTCGCAGACAATCAGACCGAGAATGGCATCGCCCAGGAATTCGAGTCGTTCATTGCTTTCAAGACGAGTCGAGGCTCCGGAGGCATGCGTCAGAGCCGAACGAAGAATTTCCTTGTTGGTAAAGGTGTAATCCAACGCCATTTCACATTTGGTGATAGCTTCTTCGCGACCGAGACCGTTTAATGTTTCCACAATACGATTCCTGAATTATTTTGGAAAACAGGTTCCAGGCAGGCAGTTGGCCGAAGTCGCCTTATATCGTCTTCATAACCAGGCAACTTTGGCAAAATGCCGCACCTTACGACTATCTCTTCATACATTATATAGCTTCCAGAGTTATCTTCGTCAATTTCCTTTTGTAAATTAAATTAGGGATGAGAAAAAAATTCAAAAATCAACTTAATCGCGGCCGCCGCTGCCAGAACCTGAATAATAAGTCCAAATGTCTTTTCTGGTATGATTTTTACCAGCCGGACCCCGGAAAGGGCACCGACCATAATCAACGGCAGGTTCACCATATTTAAAAAAAGGGACTGAGAATTGATCAACCCCAGGTTGGCGCTAAACGGGACTTTAAAGCAGTTCATGAGCAGATAATACCATGCCCCGGTTCCCAGGAATTCATTTTTTGGCAGTTGCATCGCCAGAAGATAGATGGCCATAATCGGCCCCGCCGCGTTGGCCAACATGGTGGTAACTCCTGCCGTCAGCCCAATGATCGCGGCAAACCACCACTGCGTTGGAACGGTAATTTCTCCCTTTTGTCGGCTATTGCGCCAGTAATTAAGAATCAGCATCGTCAGGACGATCAGGCCGATAATCGGACGAAGTTGGCGATCCGTGATTTTATTCATCACCAGTGAACCCAGGACGATTCCCGCCATCGCCCAGGGGATCAGGCGAAACAGGTGAGGCCATACCGCATGGCGCTTATAATACATCACCGCAAAAATATCGCCAACGATAAGCATTGGCAAAATTACCCCCGTCGATGCCTTGGCCGGTATGACCCACGCCACCAGAGGAATTGCCAGAATCCCGATCCCCGGTATTCCTGTCTTTGAAATTCCTATAATCAAAGCCGCAATTCCAATAATTAACCAATCCACACCAGCCATATTAAGCATGAAAATCCTTCCAAACGAAGATTTTGTCGATCTGTCGAAACTGGTCGAGAAAAATAAAAATAATTGTAATCGTTCAGGAGGGGTGTGCCAAGTGTTTCATTGCTCCGAAAATAAGAATGTAGCTATGCCGTCCATATTTTGTTATCTTATTTGCGAAACACTGTATTTCGCATGATGGAGAAGAAAAATGCAATATCAGGGTAAATACAAAATTTTCGACTCTCACCGTATACGAACTTATCCGATTTCCACGCGTACGAACAAGGTTAAGCTGGAAAACCTGGTTGATCCCAAGCGGGTTTTAATCGCGAAATATGATGTCGGAGAGCAACAAGCATCCACCCTAAAGGACCTTGCCCGGATCATGGTCAGTACCGCCCATGCCGGTAAACCGGTGATCTGGTTTACCGGAGCCCACCTGGTCAAAAACGGTCTTGGGCCACTGGTGGTGGACCTGGTCCACCGAGGGATGATCAGTCTGTTGGCCACCAATGGGGCCGGGGTCATTCACGATTTTGAATTGGCCCTGATTGGTGAAACGAGCGAATATGTTCCGAACGCTCTTCCCGAAGGACGGTTCGGGATGGCCACCGAGTTGGGATACATCAATGCCGCCCTGATCGAAGGCCAGGAAAGGCACTTGGGGTACGGTGAAGCCCTGGGTCGGTTTATTTGCGATGACGAATTTAGAAGCGCGGTGGAAAATCGGATGGGGGTTGAAAAACCTATTAAGTTCACCCATCCCGAGGTATCCATCATCGCCGCCGCCTATCAATGCAATATTCCCCTAACGGTCCATGTGGGAATTGGCACCGACGTGACCGATCAGCATCCGAACTTCGACGGGTCTGCCAAGGGCGGCTGTTCGGGGCGCGACTTTTTGATTTTTACCCGCGAGGTCGCCCGATTGCAAAATGGAGGGGTGGTTCTGAATATCGGTTCGGCAGTAACCGGACCGGAGGTCCTGCTCAAAGCCATTTCGATGGCGGGTAATACCGGTCAACCTGCTTGTGGAATCATCACCGCCGATTTTGATCTTAAACCGTTTGACTCCGGCGCCATGAAGGACGATGGAAGCGTCAACTATTATTTCCGGCATCACAAAAGTGTGGTAACACGCGTACCGGAGGCGTGTGGCGGGAAGGGATTTTATATTCAAGGGGATCAGAAAAATACGATCCCCTATTTATATCAGGAAGTGATCAAAATTATTCAATAAGTAACCGTTCAGGCCATAGGGGTTTTATCCACCAACTAATCCCCTGCGGTAGCAGGGAGCGAACCTCCCGACTACCGTCGGGGGTTAGTAATCGCGCTTCGGCACCCATTGTCTGAACGGTTACAATTTTTTTATTTTTTTCTTGCATTTATCTATTAGCGGTGTAATATTAACACATATATAATTATGGAGGATATATCTTATGGCTACACGACAACAGTCGGACATTCGTCTGGGAAAGCTCGAATCAAAGATTATGAACATCGTTTGGGACAGAGGGAAGGCGACCGTCCATGACGTTCGCGACGCCATCGCCACCGGCAAATCGCCGGCCTACTGCACGATCCTGACCATGATGCGAAACCTGGAAGGCAAAGGGTACCTGGCGCACGAGGTGGATGACCGTGCATATGTCTACCGAGCGACCGTCTCACAACGGCAGGCTCGACGCAGCATAGTCGGCGAGTTGCTCGAGCGACTGTTCGAGGGCTCGCCAGCGGCTCTGGTCAACTCTTTGATCGAGCATAAGCAAGTGTCACCAAAAGAATTGAAAGATATTCGCAAAATCCTTAAGAAAGGAGGCTATAACGATGAATCAGGTAATAATGAATGCGGTTGATGGCGTAGTGCAAAACCTGCTGGCAGTAACCTTCGTGGCCACCGTGTTGCCGCTGTTGGCGTGTCTGATCGTGTACACCGGACGGTTGCGATTGGCGGTGCAGCGGCATCTGGTCTGGCTGTATTGTCTTATCGGCATCGCCGTCCTGCCGTGTCTGATCCTGTATGGTCCTAAGTTAACGCTGGCGATATTGCCCGCCAGGACTAAAGTTGTTCAGACGGTGGAACAAGCACCCAAGAAAGTAACGCCGGTTGCAGATAAGTTGAGAATGGCGGACATCAAGCATACGCCGCAGTTCACGCCGTCGCAGACACCTACGGATCACGCCAAACTGTTACCTGCGCGGCCTGAATCGTCGGACGAATCGCAATTGCCGACAATTGCGATTATAAAATTTGCCGTGGCGATGCTTTATGTGGGCGGTTTGCTGGCAATGTTGCTGCGTATGGCGGTAGGGTTGATACGCTGGCGATCATTATGCGCGCAAGCTGAAGCTGCGCCGCAAGGCGTGGCCCACTTGGTGGTGAAGCGAACTCGCATACGCATGTTGGTAAGCGACCGGCTTGCCAGCCCGGTATGCGGAGGGATATTGCGGCCGGTGGTGGTTTTGCCGCGATCTTTGCTGTCGGCGGGGAGTGAAGAATTGCGGATGGTATTGCGACACGAGTTTGCCCATGTTCAGCGGGGAGATAACCTGACGAACCTTTTACAGCGGCTTATCGAGGCGGCCTATTTCTATCATCCGCTGGTGTGGTTGGCCAGTGTACGTCTGACGCAGGAACGGGAGCACATCTGCGATAATTACGTGCTGGCCGATGGGGCCGACGCTCGCAGCTACGCGGACCTGCTGGCCCGCATTGCCGAGTCGTACACAGCACGTCCACTGGCACAGACGGTTGCGTTGTTCGAGGGTCGGTTGTTGGCTCGTGTGACGAGTCTGCTGGATTCCAACCGCAATCTCGCCACCCGCCTGTCCTTGCGCGCCGCCATCGCATGTGCCGTGGCCGCACTGATCGCGGGTGGAGCGGTCGGGACGGTGCGTCTGGCGGCAAACGACTCACCTCGGCAATCGAACCCGCCGCTTAGTACAGCCGATGGTAATAAGATGATCGATTCAAATAAAGACCGCGAGGACGCATGGGAGCGAATGAAGTTGCCCGAGTTTCTAACTGCGGCGGTTGTCTATGCGAAACCATTCGATGGCATCACCATCGATGGAAAAATCGACGATTGGCCGACAAACACTCCAAAATACCACTTGATCCATCCGTACGCCCCGTATGGTCCCAGCGACCTTAAAGGGGATCTTCGTTTGAGCCGTGATCTGTCAGCCTACTTCATGGTCACCTGGAGCCCCCGGGATCAGATGGTGTATGTTGCGGTGGTCGTCGACGATGACGATCATGTCCCGACCAATCCCGACTACCCGAAGGCCAATTCCTCTGAGTGTGATTGCGTGGAACTTTACTTCGATGGCCTCAACGCCGAGCGCAGACACGCTTGGAGCGATCGTACGTATCCGGCAAACTTGGCTTCCATGCAATATGTCGCCATCGCCGGTCCGGGGCTTCCCTTTATTGGCGCCGGTGCGCGCAATCCCGGAAAGACCAATCCTTATGTCATTGGCGTGGACGTCACCACAACCAAAAACAACTGCAAGTGGTCGGTATCCGGCCGAAGGGTGATTTATGAATGGCGATGTGTCGTGTATGAGTCCTATCCCGCGGTCGCCGCCCTCAAACCCGGCCGACGCTTCGGCTTTGACGTGATCGTCGCCGATCTTGACCGCCATAACGGTAAGATTACCGATCATGCCGCGTGGGTTCCCTTTGGGGCGCCTGGGGTATATAAAATGCTGGATGCCGGTACTCTGGCCGATCTGGTACTCCTGGGACCGGACCAGCCGCTGACTTTGGTTAGCGGTATCGCACATCTTGAGTCGGGCAAGGCTGTCGCCGATAAAACGATGCAGTTTTATAGATCGAACTGGTCTGGGTCATATCCGATGGGGCAGGTGGTAACCGATGCCCAAGGGAAATGGTCGATTGAGTTGCCTGCCGGTGAATATCGTGTCAAAGCCGATGATCAGGCGCGGATATCCCCGGAGAAGCTATCTGTCATTGCCGGTCAGGCACAACAGATTCAATTTCAGATTTCTCCGGCGAAAATCAGCATACCACCCAACTCAACCGATGCGGCTTCGGGGACAACCCAGTAGGTGGCCAAGGTTTTGGGACAATAATAACTTATTTCTATTTCCCCAGGACTTTTTCCCAGAACCCCGACTTTTCCCGTCCGTGATTGGTTTTATCTCCGGTCTTTGGAAAGTTTTTGGGATCGTGAATCTTTAACGCCAGGTTGCGGATGGATTCGCTGACTTCCGTTTTAGGGTTAAAAATCGAAAACGGTTGACCAACGTTGGCCGCATTGCTGACCGTTTTCCAATCACTGGGAATAATCCAGGAAATGGGGCGTCCGAGTTTTTCCTCAGCGTCTTGCGGATAAAGAGAGCTATTCTCTTTGGCATATCGATTGATCACCGGCTCCACGCGATCCAGGTTATAACCCTCGCTTGCCAATTTTTGCATAAATCGATCCGCGTTTCGCACGGAATTAAGGACCATTTGCATTACCAGAAGCACGGTATCGGTCATATCCAAAAGGATGTGATTGGTGGCATCGCTGCGGGTAATTCCATCGCAGATCACGTATTCGAAATTGTCGGTCAGCATGTTAATCACCATGGCGCCCCGTTCCAGGGTAAGTTGGTGCGACTTGATGAATCGATTGGGACTGGTCAGCACAAAAAGCCCCGAACTGTGTTTGACGAGCGCTTTTTGAACCATGTTCTGATCGATGGCCTCGTCGCTCCCGCAAAGATCGATGATGCTGAATTCCGGAGAAATGCCCAATAGTGAAGCCACGTCTCCGCTCAGAAAATCCAAATCGACCAGCACCACTTTTTTCTGGCCGATCGCTGCCAGTTCACAAGCCAGGTTCGTCGCCAACGTGGTACACCCGGAACCTCCTGCGCTTCCGACCGCGCAAATGAGTCGTCCCTGCTTTACTCCCTCCGGGTTCTGTTGGGCAACCCGATCAAACGATTCCACGAGTTGTTGGCGATCAAACGGGCGAACCAGGAATTCACGCATCCCGGCCCGGATCGACGCCAAAATAAATTGAGCATCTTCTTTTTCGCTGATCCCAAAAAGGGATAGATTCGGGTACTTGGCCGCCAACCCTTTCACCAGGGTCAGCAAACCCGTCGGGTCCGTATCCAAATTTATCATGACCACCTCGGAGGTGAATCCCTCGATCACCTCGCCCAGATGGGCAGGATCGTCCGTTTCCGCCACTATCGTCACCCCCGCCACGTTCAGCAAGTCGGACCGAAGCTCCGCGGCGTAATCAGGATCGGAATTTAATACGATAACTCGCGTTCTCTTGACCATAATTGTTTTCCTGTCTCAATGGGGATACAGCCACCTTCAGACCACATCATCCCGCTTTCCCTATATCGACAAAATTTTAAAAAAATAAAATAAAAAATATATTAAACTCGGCTATAATAGTAAACTTATAGTATAGCGATGCACGGGTAAAGCGACTTGGGGAGTGAGCGAAAAAGGCCTTTCCAGGTTATTTCCCTTACATGCAGGAAAGGCAGAGGTTTCGATGAAGATATTGATGGTATATCCTACATACCCCGATACATTTTGGAGTTTCAAGCACGCCCTTCGATTCATATCCAAGAAGGCGGCTTTTCCTCCCCTGGGATTGCTGACCGTGGCAGCCATGCTGCCGGAAACCTGGGAGAAAAAATTAATTGACCTTAATGTAACCGCACTCACCGATACCCAAATCCAATGGGCGGATATGGTCTTTATCAGTGCCATGATGGTTCAGAAAACCAGCGCCCAGGAAATTATCAGCCGGTGCAAGACCTTCGGTAAGACCGTCGTCGCCGGAGGACCCGCCTTTACAGCCCAGGCCGAACAATATCCGGGAGTCGATCACTTTGTCTTAAACGAGGCGGAAGTGACTCTGCCCTTGTTTCTCCGCGATCTGGAGCAAGGGAATCTCCAACCCGTTTACACTTCAACGGAAAAACCCGACATGGGATCAACCCCCGTTCCCCTCTGGTCCCTCATCCGCTTGAAGGATTATGCGGTGATCTCCGTGCAATATTCCCGGGGATGCCCCTTCAATTGTGAATTCTGTGACATCATCGTCATGTACGGTAGAACCCCGAGGACCAAAACGCCGCAGCAACTGATCCGGGAACTGCAATCCCTCTGGGAAGCTGGCTGGAAAGGCGGGGTATTTATCGTCGATGACAACTTTATCGGCAATAAGAAAAGCGTTAAACAATTGCTCCCCCAGCTGATCGAATGGCAGAAACAACACCGCTACCCGTTCAATCTGCTGACAGAAGCCAGCGTCAATATCGCCGACGATGAGGAATTGATGCAAATGATGCGCGACGCCGGTTTTCACAAGATATTCCTGGGCATTGAAACACCCGATACCGAAAGTCTGAAGGAATGTGGAAAGACGCAGAACGTTTCCAGCAACCTCGCCAAGGCGGTAAGAACCATCCACCAATACGGCATGCAGGTCATGGGAGGGTTTATCGTCGGTTTTGACAGCGATACGGAAAATATCTTCCAGCGGCAGATCACCTTCATCCAAAAAACAGGAATCGTCCAGGCAATGGTGGGTCTGTTAAATGCCGTCCCACATACCAGGCTGTGGCAACGACTCGAAGCCGAAGGTCGCCTGCTAGGTGATTCCAGCGGTGAAAACACGGACGGAAGTTTGAATTATTTACCCCGCATGGGAGAAAAAAATCTTATAGAAGGATACCAAAAAATCCTCGCCACAATCTATTCCCCCAAACATTACTACCGGAGGATTCATACCTTCGTTCGAACGTACCGGCCAAACATTCACAGTCGAATTACCCGGTGTGAAATCTTCGCCCTTTTCCGAAGCATGTGGGACATCGGAGTTGTATCCAAATGTCGCTTCCTTTATTGGAACCTGATTATAAAAACAATCCTGCTCCGAAGGAAAGCGTTTCCAGTCGCCGTGGAACTGGCCATTTTAGGTCAGCATTTTCAGCAAATCACGGAAAAAATCGTCGGAGTGTATCCCAAGACCGAACCGCTCAATCCAAGTTGACCGCTAAAATTCGGTCCGATAATTCTTTCTTGTCCTATTTGGCCGGTCCAGACCGTAGGTGTCCGGTCAACCATTCAATCTCCGGCTCATTACCATCCATCGCCACCACGCGGCATGGAACGGTGCAAACACCTTCAATGGCCATGGGCGACACAATCAGAAATATCCGCTCATGGTCGATTTTCTCCAGATTGTGTATTTCGGCGATGATAGGAATCTCCGCTTTGAACAGTTCGACAAAGATTCCGGTCGGGTTTACAAAACCCGTATCAAATCGACTCAGACTCGATCCAAGCAGACAAATCTTTTTTTCGACCATCCAAGTCCCGCAGCGTCGGGAAAAGTAACCCTCTCGGCCGCCCGTATCGACAATCAGTCCATCCCCTGCCAGCGGATTTCCCTTCATTCCGGCAAGAATATCCTCCGGCTCGATTGGATTGGTTTTTTCTTTGGAGACCCTTGCCACCACGGCCGGCATCATCAATTTCTCAACCGGCACATCCTGAGTCATCGTCCCACCCCGAAACAAATGGGCGGAAGTCTCAAAATAACATCCCCGGTGGGAATGAAAACTGAAGAGATATTCCTCACAGGGAAAACCCTCGTAAAGAGGCAATTTATCGGGGATGGCGCATTCGATATCTCTTCCCGCCGCCAATGGAATTGATAAATCAATAATCTTCATCACATTGTCTCCAGGAGGCTCCAAAATCCCCGGACCAACTCCCGAAATTCCGGCCCACCCGGTCCTGTGCCGAGCACCACTCTGCCGGCGAACGACCGACAACGCAGGATCGACAACATTTCTTTTACTTCCCCGTTACCCTCGCCCGGCAGCGTATAATTTCCACCAAACGTGGCGTCAACAAAGTATAGTATTCCGATGCGATGCCGCACAGCAGACTGGCTGTAAGTGTCCAGAAATGGCTTTTCGCCCATGATCGCAAAACCCGAAGGATTAAATGCAAGCACGTTGGCCTTATTGACTTTTTTCAATTGTTCCAGGCACATCCGTGAGGTCTGTATCGTATTTTCAAAAAACAAATCCATTCCCGATGCGCTGGCGAGTTCAAAAAGTCTCTCCGGTTCTCCAACCAACGGCATCACCAGGGCTTTTGCCCCCAGACTCCGAGCCGTCGCCAGACATAAATCAAAGCTCAAAGAATCGGACAAACCATATACCGCTCCTACCTGGATTCCCTCCTCGGCGAAAATTGACGAGGCACGTTTAAGCTTTTTCGCTTCCACCATCCAGACCGGTTTGCCATACAACCGGTCGATAACCAGGTCATAAATCCCCGCCCGGTTCATCTCCTCGGCGATCTGGTCCGGGTAGGATGAGATGGAAGAAGCCTGCGCGCTTAAAATAAAATCTTCTTGTTTTAGCCGGTCCAATCGTATTTTTCTTCTCTGCATTACGCAGTCATCACAATTGGGGTTTCGGCAAAGAACCAGGGCAGGGTCCCTTTTAAATTCGTCGCACATGACCCTCACCATGCCCTCTATATCAATGAGCTTCGCCGCCGCCTGCCCGACCTTACCCACCCTCTCGATATTTTTGCTTTGTAAAAGAGAATCAAGGCCGATGAAATGCCGGTGCGGACCGGGAAAGAGCTTGAGTTTTAAAATTTGAATCTCGCCGCTTTCATCTTTGTATTTTCCTTCATGATCGGAAAGGTAAGACGCCTCTGCCATCTCTTCGACCGTATGCATTATTGTATTGCGATCCTGGTCTACCCCCAGAAGTAAAATCTTCCCGCCAGCCTTCCAAAGCCGTCCGTAAGGGGTTTCCAGCCCGCAGGCAGTAGGGCTTTTCAAATGATCCTTTACTAAATCCTCCGCGAGCGGTCCTAAGGCTACTATCGAGTGGGTCGGATGAGAACTTCGAACCACTCCCGGGTATTTGCGAAAAGTTTCCGTAATCGCCCCAAGCCCGGACGGGGTATTTTTAACATCGAAGGGACTGCCTCCCCCGAAGCTGGGCATCACCAATGTCCCCGACGAGGTCAGGACTTCCTGCAAGGCCAAGATCACTTCTTTGGCCCCACCTTCCACTCTTCCCAGGCTCGACAATGCGCTGTGGACAATAACCACATCGCCCGCGTTAAGCCCCAACGCCCGAAAATCCTTAACCATTCTTTCTCGATTAACCTTCATATATTCCAAATCCATTAGAAAAAACGAATTTTAATAGGAAGAATTGTTTGAAACCACAAGATTGTGCGGATTTAAAAGAAATCGGGGTGACAGGATTCGAACCTGCGACCTCTTGGTCCCGAACCAAGCACTCTAGCCAAACTGAGCTACACCCCGGTCTTTCAATTTTCAAATCAAAAATGAACAATAACTCTATACTACCGGTCCAGACGCAAAAGTTCAACTCCAATCAAACATATATTTTTTTAAATCGGCCAAGATAAGAGCCGCACCGTGAGGGAGCGGGTGAGTATTTTTTATTACCAGACCTTCACAAATATCCCATATTAACATTACGTATCCAAAAATGAATGAAATTCCCCTGAAATTTGCACTTCGAGTCACTTGTATTTTAAATTAAATATAGAGAGAGAATTTAGAACCGTAGTGATTGGACGGCTTTGAAAGGGAGTTTAATGAGCTTTGTCGAACCGATAAAAATTTTGCTGGTCGATGTATCCGGCGGCCACTTGCGAAACCTCGAGCCAAAACTGCAAGCCGCGGGATTACGGACGTTCCTCGCCCAGGATTACCAGCAAATCCTGTCCGAAGCCCATCTGGGAAAATTCGATCTGATTATAGTCGGGGAAAACCTTATCGATGTGGATAATACCGATCTGCCGCAAATTCTCCGCTCTATTAACGTATCAGGCCATCTTCCGATCGTCTGGATGCCTGCAAAAAACGATCCACAAAATATCCTCGCCGGTCTGGAGCTTAATATCGATCTTGTTATGGACCCCAACACACCTCTGCCGATCCTGCTTTCTTATATTTTAACGCTGGTCAAACGAAAACGCCATACCGACGAACTCTTCGAATCGATAACCCATTTGCGATCCCTGCTGGTCGAACAGATCCAACAAATGGATCAACTCAAAAATAACAATAGTGAACTTCGTCAATTATCCATGACCGATCCGATGACCACTCTGGCCAATCCACGATACATGCACCAATGGCTGACCCAGGCCTTTGCCTTCGCCAAACGAACCGACAAACCCCTCAGCGTGATTTTCCTGGACCTGGATCACTTCAAATTGATTAACGACTGTTATGGCCACCTCGCCGGTGATAATGCGTTGAAATTTCTGGCATCCGTGCTCAAAAATTCCGTCCGCGATAGTGACCTGGTAGCCAGGTATGCCGGGGATGAATTTCTGATCGCTCTGCCGGATACTCCCGCCGATCAGGTCACGGTGCTCACAGATCGAATTTTTGAGGTCTTAAAATCTTCCCCTCTGGTCTCAGGCGGCGAGCGTTTTAACATCGCCTGTTCGATGGGTTCAGCCACCTTTCCCACCGTCCCCCCGACCGTCACGCACCAGGAGCTTTTAAACTTGGCCGACCAGGCACTGTATGCCGCCAAACGCGCGGGAAGATCGCAACTAGCCCAATGGCATCTGCTGCCCAATCAACATCACCAGGCGATTTCATCCCCCAAGTCCATGCTGCACATGAATTGAATCTTCTTTAAAGAGACGCGACCGTAAGGGAGCGTGCTTCCAGCTGGAGGATCATCGTCCAGGTTTTTATGCCCCTCGACCGCACCAGCCGACACAGGAAGCAGAGCCGACAAAAAACCTTGATCCGCACATAAAAGGATTTACAATACTGTTATCGTAAGCGATTCGTTTCAAAGGGAATCAGACTGACAATAAAGGTTATGTCCGAAGATAATCGGTGTCTTATACCGCAGTTTTGCGGTCCATAGATATTATGAAGAATCTATAATATATCCATAGTTATGAGAGCAGACGATGCTTAAAAAGGACCCTGCGATTCTTTTTGCTGTTCGACACGGCGAAACCGAATGGAATCTTGTTGGCAAGCAACAAGGCCATCTCGATAGCCCCTTGACCGAGTCTGGTTTTCAGCAGGCACGAGCACTTGCGGAGGGCCTTGCAGGTAGAGGCATAGAGGTTCTCTACAGCAGCGATCTTGGCCGTGCCATGCAGACGGCGCATATAATTGGGGAACGGCTGGGACTACCCGTAAACGCAGACGAGCGTCTCAGAGAACGTCACTTGGGTATCATGCAAGGGATGACCAAGTTGGAATTCCGTGAGAAATACCCGCAGGAGTGGATGGCATTCGACTCTGGGGATCCAGACTATGAGTTACCCGGTGGGGAAAGCGCGAAGCATCGCTACGAGCGTTGCGTGGCGTGTGGCGTTAAACTGGCTAGCCGCCACTCAGGACAACACGTCCTGATCGTGGCGCATGGTGGGGTACTCAACAGCTTTTTCTATCACGCCCTTTGCATTCCGTTGACTGATCCCCGGCGGTTCTCGTTGTTCAATGCCGCAATCAACTGTTTTGCTGTGTCCACGGACCGATGGCGATTGGACACTTGGGGCGATATAGCCCATTTGAAGGGAATGACCGCCCTCGACGACAACTGAGGAAGTTTTGCAGGGTGTCGAGATGCGCCAAATTTTTGTGTGATTATTTTTCGATGATGAAACCGTTATTGGGCAAAAGGAAAATGATCAACTATGATACCGCAAGCTAATCCTTAACGTTAGGAATATAAACACATGGCACGAAACATAGAAATCAAAGCAAGAATAGAAAGTCTTGAAACATTAGCAATGAAAGTTGCGGAACTTTCTGACCACGGCCCCACTGAACTATGGCAAGACGACACTTTCTTTGCCTGCGCAAACGGCAGAATGAAGCTCCGCGTTTTCTCAGCTACTGAAGGCCAGCTTATTTTCTACCGTCGTGCAAACCAAGCCGGGCCGAAAGAGTCATTCTATATCATCGCACCTACTGCAACACCCGACACTCTAAGAGAGGCTTTATCATTGGGGTACGGTCAAATCGGACGTGTTCGCAAACATCGTACCTTGTTCCTCATAGGCAGAACTCGGGTTCACCTTGATAGAATTGAGGGATTGGGTTACTTCCTCGAGCTTGAGGTGGTGTTAGCTGAGGGAGAATCGTCCGAGGCAGGGGTTTCGATTGCTTATGATTTACTCGGAAAACTTGGGATTTTATCTTCTCAACTAATCGAAGGAGCATATATCGACTTGCTCGGACAAAATACCCAACAAGTCCTGTAGTCCTGTAGGGTGCGTCTGGACGCACCAATTCCTGACCGAAGCCACAAAGCGGTGCGTCCAGACGCACCCTACAAGACTACGGCAGCGGCGGAAGTAAAGGCGCGGGCGGAAGATTTTTAATCTTTCTCAGTCTCTCGCAAACACCCTCTAAATTCTTATCTTCAACCGCGGTAAATTTCTGAGCACCAAAACCAGCCAGCACCTGAGGTTTTTTGGAAAGTCCTTCCGTCAACACTTTTATCATCTGCGACTTTTGCGTGTCGGATACCACGGACGTAACCGCCCACGTATATTCCGGCATCGCCTGTGTCCGGCCGATCACGCGAAGATCAGCCTTGAGCAGCCGCGACAGATTCAGCGACCGATCCGTCGTTGTCTGCCACCATGTTCGGGTAACAACCCCCGCGTCGGCCAAATTGAGCAAAACCTTCTGGACCACCGACAAACTGTCCTTGTTATACGAGACTTCCTTCAGCAGAGAAATTGGCAAATTCTCCGCCGTAAAAAACTCCAGGACATTATAAAACTGGTAAGGAGATTCATACTCTCCGAAGGCAAAACGTTTCCCCTTCAAATCTTCAATTTTCTTGATCTGGCTGTTCTTGGCTACAACGATCAAACCTACCTCGCTGGATTCGCTCGCCGCATTGACCCGCTGCGCAATCGGCGTTAATTTTTCTTTTTCACTAACCCGCCAAAATTCCACCGGGTTCAGATAAAGCAAATGATAATAGCTTTTATTATCCGTCAGATGAACCTTGATCGAATGAACATCCCAGTCACTCAAAATGACCACCGGATGTTTGAGCGCTTTGGTCATTTCTTCCGCCACGGGGTTAAATCGCAACATCACGTTGAAATAATTCTTATCCACGGTCGTAATGGATATCGAGTTGCCGCCGATAACCGGAATCCGCCCAACGCTACAGCCGCAAATAAAAGATAAAAGAACAATTAACGCCGTGCTTATGTGTTTCAGCATAGAAGTTCTCCCGTTATTAACCGCCGCTTAGTATAACACACAAGTCCCCGCGTATCAAACCCGAAACCCGAAACTAGTTTTAAACTACGCCCAGCAGTTATAAGTTTTGAGCAGAACAAATGTCTCCGTTCGGCTTACCGTAGCGATTTTCGCCAGCGAGTGGGTGAGAAAATTAATGATCCCCTTATTAGAATCGACAATCACCTGGGCAATAATATCATACCGTCCGGAAGTAATGGCGGCAAAATTGACATGCTCCAGTTGCCCGATAGCCTGCGCGGTCTTTTCGAGTGATTTGCTTTCTTTGACGTTGATCCCGATCATAACAACCTGGTGGCCGACGAGAAACTCCGGATTCACCTGCCCGGTAATCCGCAAAATACCGGCATCGGTCAATTTCTTGATCCGGATGCGAATCGTGCCTTCCGTAACGCGAAGACGCCGGGCGATCTGGGCGTTCGAAGCCCGGCCGCTTTCACGCAAGGCATCAATAATCTGCCAGTCAAGTTGGTCAAGGGTCATGCCTTAAACTCTCGATACTCTATTCCAAGCGATTTGGCCACTGCCGGATGTGTAATATATCCGTTATATGTGTTAATTCCAAGTTTTAAAGCCAAATTTTCACCCGCCGCGCGAACCAGACCCTTATTGGCAATACTCAATCCATACCGGAGTGTCTGATCGACCAGCGCGATGGTCGAAGTGATCGGCACGGCCCCCGGCATATTGGCCACGCAATAATGAATGATCCCATCGACAACAAAAATAGGATCGTCATGCGTAGTAGGCCGCGTCGTCTCAATACACCCACCCTGATCCACCGCCACATCAACGATAACAGAACCCGCCTTCATAACCTTTAGGTCCTCGCGATTGACAAGTCTGGGAGCAGTCGCCCCCGTAACCAGCACCGCACCCACCAGCAAATCGGTCTCCCTCAAACAGTCCAAAAGATTCTTTCGATTGGAATACAACGCGGTAATTTGACCACCGAAGATATCATCCATATATCGCAGCCGTTCATGCGACAAATCCAGAACCGTAACCTTCGCCCCAATCCCTAATGCCATCTGCGCCGCATTCTTACCCACAACCCCACCACCGAGAATGGTCACTTTTCCTCGAGGAACCCCCGGCACTCCGCCAAGAAGCACACCCTTGCCCCCTAACGGTTTTTCCAGATATTTCGCCCCTTCCTGAATGGCCAGGCGACCTGCGATTTCACTCATCGGACAAAGGCACGGCAATGCCCCATCTGCCAGTTGAATGGTCTCATAAGCAACTCCCGATATTTTGCGATTCACAAGCATCTCGGTCTGCGGTTTATCCGCCGCCAGATGAAGGTAGGTAAAAAGTATCTGGCCGGGGTGAAACAGCTCATATTCCGAGGCTTGAGGCTCTTTCACTTTCACGATCATTTCCGCCCAGTCGAACATCTTTTTCCGATCTGAAACAATCACCGCCCCTCCCGCCTGATACTCCGCATCCGAAAAACCAGCCCCCACCCCCGCTCCCGTTTCCACCTGCACACTGTGCCCGGAACTAATGTAAGACTGCACACACGACGGTGTGGCGCCAACGCGATACTCATGACGTTTGATTTCTTTTGCAACGGCAATTTTCATATTTTAAACTCCTTATTACGTGTTACGTATTATTATGGTGTATTATACCGTAATATCGTAATAAAGTGCAAGTAAATCTTCGCATATCGTATAAAAAAGGCGTACGCACCTATCCGAATCTTTCCCTCAATCCAAAATCTAAAATTTAAAATCCAAAATTCTTCAGGAGCACCAGATATTCAACATTCCCCCCCATACCGGTAATGGGTGATTGCATCCATCCTATAACCGTCAATTTCCATTCCGGAATCGCCTGAACGATTCGCCGAAAAACTTTTTCCGAGTCCGACGGATCCAGCACTCCGCCGCGCAAGTGTAAAAGTTCCTTCGCCGATTCGTAATGCGGCTTAATCAGCGAAATAATCTGCCCTTCCGGTTTGATCAACTCTCTCACGCGCGGCAGAATCAGGCGTTGCGGCGTCCACCCTAAATCGATCACCGCCAAATCGACAAGTTCCGGCAGACGAACATGCAGGGCATTGGTCCGTTCCATAACCACCACACGGGGATCTTTCCGCAACTTATATTCCAGCACGCCAAACCCCGTTTCTACCGAATATACCTTGCCAGCTCCACGGCGTAAAAGGCAATCGGTAAACCCTCCAACATTAGCCCCAAGATCAGCACAAACCAGACCGGTCGGATCAACCCTAAAGTGATCCATCGCCGAAGCCAACTTCAGACCGGCACGCGAAACAAAACCAGATTCTTCTGCTTTAGTGGACATGAAAAAACCCGCCTTTCAGCGGGTTTTATTATAATTGAAACACAACCCCAAAACCAGCCCCCGATGGTAATCGGGGGTTCTTTTCTTTAAATTATGCAACCGAAGCCGGATGTTCCAAAAGAGCGATTTTATGAGCCAACCGAGATTTCCGGCGGTCCGCCAGATTCTTATGAATAACCCCTTTGGCCGCCTCATGATCAAGCACCTTATACACCTTGCCCAGGTATTCCTTAGCCCCTGCCACATTCCGATCATGGATCAGACCAAGCAGTTTCTTGATCTCGTTCTTTAGCTCGCTCTTTTCCGCGCGATTTGCCAACCGATGTTTTTCATTTTGTCGGACTCGTTTTTGGGCTGATAACGAATGTGCCACGCTACTTACTCCTTGATATTCAAAATTTCTCTTATTGCCTGAAACAAAATATTATACTATTTATATCAAAAATGTCCATACCTCATTTTCAACATAAAGAAATATTTTTCTCACCTCTTGGTATTCACTTTTAAAAGAAATATAATGTATTTATAGAGACGCATTGCATGCGTCTCGGATTGATTGAGGAACTGACTTATTGACGAAAACAATGCGTAAAGAATTAACGGTAAGAATGGAACGAGCGGTCCTGGTGGCTTTAATTTTACCGGACCGGGAATTCGACGATTTGGCTGAATTAGAGGCTTTGACCGAAACCGCGGGGGCCAAAGTCGTTGCCAAGCTTTCTCAGAAAAGGCCGCAAATCGACTCCGGTTTTTATATGGGTCGTGGAAAAATCGGCGAATTGGCCAACCTCGTAAAAAAACATTCCGCACAGGTCGTCATCTTCGATAACGATCTTTCCCCGGGACAAATTAAAAATATCGAAAAAACCGTCGAGTGCAAAGTCCTCGACCGAAGCGAAGTCATCCTGGACATCTTCGCCACCCACGCCCGAAGCAAAGAAGCCCGGCTCCAGGTGGAACTAGCCCAGCTCCAATACACCTATCCCCGCCTAACGCACTTATGGGGACACCTCGAACGAATCGCCGGCGGTATCGGAACCCGCGGCCCAGGTGAAAAACAACTCGAAGTGGACCGCCGAATCGTCCGCAAAAAAATCGACTCCCTCAAACGCGACCTCAAGGAAATCGACGAGCGAAAACTCCGGGAAGTTGCCAGCCGAAAAGACCAATTTACCATCTGCCTCGTCGGTTATACCAATGCCGGAAAAAGCACCCTGATGAACGCTCTGACCGGTGCCGATGTCTACGTCGAAGACAAACTCTTCGCCACTCTCGATACCCGCACTCGAAAATGGCCTCTTGGCGAAGGCAGAAACGCACTGCTCTCCGATACCGTAGGTTTCGTCCGCGATCTGCCCCACCACCTGATCGCCTCCTTCAAAGCCACCCTCGAAGAAGCTATCCACGCCGATCTGCTGCTGCACGTCGTCGACGCCGCCAACCCACAAGCCGTCCAGCAAATGCAAACGGTAAAAAACGTCCTGAAAGAACTCAACTGCGACGAAAAAAACATTATTACCGTCTTCAATAAAATTGACGCCCTCGCCGAACCGGAAGCCGTCGTAAAAATCCTGAAACAACACGAACCCATCGGCATCAGCGTCTCTGCCGTAAAAGGCGACGGCCTGGACCTGCTCAAAGAGCGATCCACCTGGTACTTCCACCGACCTGCCATCCACCTCACCCTCGAAGTCGACTGCCGTGCCGGAAAACTCCTCAGCTTCCTAAAACAACACGCCAAAATCCATCAAACAGATTATATGGACGCAGAATCTTCGACCCAAAAGAGACGCGACCGTGAGGGAGCGGAGAAAGCGGGCATGCTGACCGAAGAATTACCCCCGAACGCCATCGCCCGAATTGAACTAACCCTAGCCAGCCACTGGCTAGGCCCCCTGCGACAATTCACAAACGATTTCAAAGTTCTAAACAGTTCTGACCAGCACGCCATCGAAGAACTAACGGCAAATCTGTAATTCGCTTAGTCGTGCCGAAATTCGAAGCTTACAGCACACAAAGTGAATGCCGATGACTGTGGCATTCAATATTGACCGCTACCGGTAAAGAAGCGATGTGACAAGGATAAGTTTCAATCAAGACCGCCAGGGCGGTGGTTTTCCCGCCCATCCCTTGCGGTCCGATATTCAGATTGTTGATCTGCTCCAGCAAATCTTTTTCCATTGCGGCGTAAAATGGTTCGGGATGGAAACTGTCCAGCGGGCGAAGCATTGCCTTTTTTGCCAGCAGGCAGCTCATTTCAAAATTTCCTCCTATTCCCACCCCGACGATAAAAGGCGGACAGGCATCGGCGCCGGCCTTCATTACAGTATCGAGCACAAAATTTTTGACCCCGTCCTCGCCCTCCGCCGGAACAAGCATGTGAATCCGACTGCGATTTTCACAACCCCCGCCTTTCAGCATGAGGGTCAATTTTAATTTATCCCCGCGCACAAAAGAGTGATAAATAATCGCGGGCGTATTTGTATTTGTATTTTGGCGAGTTTTAATCGGATCGTAAACGATGCTCTTTCGCAGATAACCTTCCTCATAGCCGGCTTTGACCCCATCATTGACCGCATCGAAAAGTCCAGCCTGCGGATCATTTTTTGAAGCTTCAACAAAAACCTCATTCCCCTGTTCGATAAAAACAATCGCCACCCCCGTATCCTGACAAAGCGGATAAAGCTCCTGATCGGCCAAACGGGCGTTATCAACCAACAATTTCAAAATATGTTTTGCCTGCGCATCGGTTTCGGTTTGAATCGACTTTTCAAGGGCAGCCAGCACGTCCACCGGCAAACGATGAGCCGCCGATACGCAAAGCTCTTTGACCGCGTCCACAATTTTTTGATATTCGATTTTCCGCATCGATTTACCTTAAACTACCGCTTCCGGTCCCTGGCCTACGAGATAGATTCGGTCTTTACCGGAGCGTTTTGCCTCCAGGAGCGCGCCGTCGGCGCGTTCGATTAAGTCCTGGGCGGAACCGGCGTCCCAGGGATAACTGGCAAGGCCGCCGGAAATCGTCAGCGCCCCTTGGGCTTGCGGTCCCAGGCGAGGAAAATAATGTTCGCGCAGCAATTTTCTGAACCGTTCCATGATGACCATCGCGGATCGCGGATGCTCGCTGTTGGGCATTCGTCGTTCCTGCCAATCCCATAAGACGACGGCAAATTCGTCGCCGCCGAATCTGGCCGCCAGGTCTCGACGGCGGATGCAGCGTTTGATCAGCATGCCGGATTCTCGCAGGATTTCGTCGCCCGCTCCGTGGCCGTAGGCGTCGTTATAATGCTTGAAATCGTCGAAATCGAAAAGCACGAGGGTTACACGGAATCGCTCCTGTTTGGCTCGGGCGATGAGATTGTCGATCACTTCCTGCATCTGTCGGCGATTGGCCAAACCGGTCAGCGGATCGGTATTGGCCAGTTCCTGCAATTTACCCCGCGAAGACGCCAGCCGAATGAGGCCGGGAATTAATTGTTCAAGATATCCAGCCACCATTGAACAGGATATCTGCCCTGGACCGGTGGAAAGCTCCAGTTTTCCGATTTCGTTTCCGCTTTGCGTCAGCGGCATGACACAATCATAATTTTCTTCCTGTCCAACGCGGGCCGAGTCGGAACCGACGGTGATTTTGGCTCCGCGGGCCTTGCAGAGAAAAACCGCAGACCAGCAAATGCGTTCCAGCAACTCCTTCAAACCAAGTTCCGCGGAATTGATCAGTTCGGTAACCTCCCTGACCAGGAGTTGCTGAGTATCCGCCGGGCTGGTCGATTCGGTGGGGGGGGTAATCAGGCGTGAATACGGCACTGATTCGGCCGGCTTGACGTGTACGACAGACGGCTGGGGAAAACATTTCCTTACCGCCAGTTCCAGCTCTTTCGGGTGCAGGGGTAGAATAAGATAATCTTCCGCCAGTCCCCGCTGCGTTAATTTCAGAGCCAGCGGTTCTTCAAAAAAATCGGTAAGAAGAATGATTTTGACCGCAACCACCACCCGCCGGAAACTACGTAACGCCGAATCCATCTCACCGGCCAATCGGGGAACGCGGACCAGGACCAGATCGAAATTTTCCTTAGGCATCCGCAACAGAGCCGCGAGGAGCGATTCTTCCCGCACAACCTGGGTCCACGGCAAAATAGTTTCCACATGGTCGGCAAGCTCCTGCTCCCCGGCTACCAGAAGGACTTTACCGACTTGAGTTATTTTTTCCGTGTCGAGTATCATTTTATTCTTCCGTCTTAAATTCCGGTCCCAGCAGGGCCGCAAGCTCCTCCGGCGTTAATTCGGCTGCCTGAAATTCCTTTACGGGAGTTTCGCATGGTTGTTCCGCCGGCTTGATTGGGATCTGTTCTTTTTTGTTTTTTTCTACAGCCGTTGTTTCCTTAGGTTGTTCGATTGGCGGCGGAGTTGCAGGCCAATGGACGATTGAAGGGTCTGCAATTGTTCCTATTTCTTCGGCGCCTTTACGCAGTGCTGTTTTTAACCGGTTGAATAATTGCTCTGGATTTTCCACCACGGTTACTCGCACGTCGCCGTTGGGAGAATAGCGGTTGGTTTTCGAGGCGGTGGTGTAGACGCAAACCTCTTCGCAAAGGCCCTGGGAAATAATAGTTTTTATCACGTCTTTCAGTTCCGGACCGCACACCAGGGCGTTGACAACCAATACCTTGGTCTTCAGACCGGTAAGTATCTCCGCAAGAGCGTCATAAAAATCAACAAAATCCAAAATGCCAAAATCGTCCGCACAACGATCCCGATAAGGATCGAAGTCGGATTGGCCGATCCAGATAATTTCCGACCGGTCGCGGTGGTCAGGACCATGACCCGATTCTGTCATTTCCGCACTCCCTATATGATGTCATAATACATTATAACAATTTTATTAAAATCTGAAACGTCAAAATCCACAAAAGACCTGTTATACACGATATTATCAGCAATGGAACACTAGCCCCCGATGGTAATCGGGGGTTCTTTTCTTAAAAATAGTCAGACGCAAACTATTGAACTTGTCAGCCTTATTAAATATCATGTCTGGGTAGCCTGACAATGGGTAAGTCGGGTGATAAGGATTTCAAAAATTAAAAATGAGCATATTAACCTCAGCTACAACCAGAATCGTGTTGATCGTGATTAATGCAATCGTCCTCGGTCAAATTTTTACCCCCGCCGTGTTCGCCGGTCCACAATCGCAGCCGGCGACCCGATCCACCACACAACCTTCGTCCGATGGACTCGCCGCCGAACAAATAGCCCGCACGATTCTTCGAGACCTGGAAACCTTCTTAATCCAGGAACACACAAACCCCAGGCAAGCCGAACAAACCCTTCGCTCGATCTCCATGCATGGTTCAAATCAATCCCTGACCGCCATGCTCAGCCCCTACGGCCTAAAACCATCGGACATCCCCGGTGAAAAATTGAATTTACTCCGCAAGGAAATCGCCGGCATCTGGGCCGCCGTCATTAACTTTTACGCCGGGTACATTAATTACGCCGAACCGAAATTTCGGACGTTCGCCAACGCTGCCTCGTCAATTCCACAAACCATCCAGGTCGCTTTCCCCGCCTCCCGGCCTGATTTTCCTCATCCCATCAAAATCCTGGTTATCCTCGTCAAGGAAAATGATGCCTGGAAAATCAGATATTTGAGTCTACTGCCCGCCCAACCGGCCAAAAAATGAATCAGAATCGGCTTACCATCTTGCACAACTGCCCGCAGATGATCCCCAGGTACGTTCCGATGATGTTACCCAAAATCGCCAGCAGGAGTCCGACCGGCGCCAATGCCGGCTGATATGCCTCGGCCACCACCGGTGCCGAGGCCACTCCTCCGATATTGGCCTGACTGGAGGCCGCCGCCAGAAATAACGGCGCCCTCAGCACTCGGGCTGCTGCCAAAACAAACAATGCGTGAATCATCACCCACACGATACCCGCCGCGATTAAAATCGGTGTGGTTCGGATATCGGTCAGGCTGGCTCTCGCCCCGAACGACGCCAGAACAAAATACAACATCCCATATCCGATTTTGGAAGCCCCGAACGTTTCCAATTTCTTGGCCTTCGTAAACGACAGCAGTATCCCCACCGTGGTCGCGATGACAATCATCCAGGTATATGTGGCGATGGCATTTTTAACTTCGGGCAGCAGTTGGGCGATCTTGGTGGATAGATACGAACCGGCAAACGCCACGGCAAAAATCAAGGCTGTGAATTTCAAGGTCAGCGGTTCGGATTTTCTCTTTTCCACCCCGGCGATTTTTTTATTCAGATCGTGCATGACCGTAATGTTCGAGCGATTCCATTTATCAAAACCGGTCTGATACCCCGCCAACGCGATCAGTATCGCCATCCATATATACGGAACAATCGAATCCACCACGACCATGAGGGTATAAATTTCGTTGGGAGTGCCAAGCCCTTCCTTGACCCCCAGCATGTTGGCGCTGCCCCCGGTCCACGACGCCGAGAGTGCCCCAAACCCCGACCAAATTCCCACCGGCAACCATCGTTGGAACAGCAGCAGTACAATTGGTCCCCCCAGAACGATCCCCGCGCTGCCGGCGAACATCATCAGCAAAGCCGTTTTCCCCAGTTTCAGGATCGCCCGAACATCCACCGAGATCAGCAGCAAAATTAAACTCCCCGGCAGCAGATTTTTGGAAATGAAGGGATAAACCTCGCTCTCCTGCGGTATAAGGTGAACCGTCGTCGCCACCAGCGGTAAAAAATAAATCCAGAACATCGAAGGAATGACATCGAGAACTTTCCGGGTCGCCCGATGTTCCGCCAGGTAAAAAATAATCCCCTCGATACACAAAAGAACGGTAATGATTCCGAATGGATCGGTGATCAATGGATTAGCGATCATAAAATGTTACCTGACGGTTATCCTTCTTTAAGCCGGGATTTCCCGAATAACCCTGCCCGACTACACCGTCAGGCAGTATTTTAATCGTTATACAGCGTTTGCCCCCATTGCGCCTATCTGTTTTTGGCCTTGCCAGAATTTTTAATCACACCCCAACGCACGGGTGTGCCGATATCTTTAGGCGAGGTGAACTTCTACGAGCCGCGACCGTGAGGGAGCGGGTAAATTATTTTTGTCACCCGCTTCCTCACGGTCGCGGCTCGTATCATGCCCTAAAATCTTGACGCACCCCATGGGAAGAGAGACACAGCAAAGTTTGACTCATACACGAAAGACACTTATAATGCGGCTACTGGTCAGCCTATCAGTGTTGCTTGAAGCAAAACAGGGAGTTTACAAATGATGCAAAAAATATTGTTGCTTATACCCTTCATTATAATCGCTACGCTTCTATTGATTCCATTCTGGTGTATTGTTCTGTATAAGCGCAGAAAACTGCGTACATGTATCGTATTCAGTCATGTTTGGTGCATGATTGCGTTCTGTTTACTGGGAATGTTTATAGTACACACCGCTAGACGTCACCAAGAACGATTCCAATATGCAGAAAAAGCAAGGGTGCTATTAGAAATATCCAAAATGCTGCGGGAAGGTGATGCCCAAAAGAGTATCATGCATCTTGATGACTATTTAGCAGAAACTTTGTATCGAACGGCTTATGATATTTCCGACGATAAAATGGGGGAACAAGACCCGGGTATCCTGTGGCTGTGGCAGGAGGTTAAGGAGTATTACGTTACCTATCAGGTTAAGGAACCTTTCTTGGGCGGTATGATTCCCCATGTCCGCCGTAAACTGTCCCATGTGCCTTGGTCGAACATGCAGTTAGCGATAAAGAAATTTGAGCAAACCTATCAGGGCGGCAAACATGCCCTTGCGCCTGCAATCAACATGGAATCGTGGATTAGCCCGCCATTGACGAACAACGATCTCAAGAATAAGGTCATACTGTTAGATTTCTGGAATACTCACTGCCATCCCTGTATCAAATCGTTTCCCGAACTACAAAAAATCCATGACACCTATAAAGCCAGAGGATTAGTAGTGATTACTTGTGCGGGAGGAGATAAAAAAGAAACGAGCAAGTTTTTAAAGAAACATGAATACAGTTTTCCGGCAGGCATGGTGTCGAATCAAATGTGGCTTGATTATGCAATCAGAGGAAATCCGGCGTATTTTTTGATAGATCGAGGTGGCTATCTGGTATGGGGACCGGAATATCGTTTACCGACGGATGATGAGCTTATACATCAATTGGGTGTAGTTTTCATTTTACGTAGTCCTTATGCAGAATCTTTGAGGCAAAGGTAATGCGACCAAAAGTTTTCCCATCGACCGGATTTGACCGCCGTCCGCAAACGGAGGATGTGAT